>OLOG01000495.1_pt1 | contig 35345 bp, 34 predicted proteins | sample 1672351 | NCBI WGS metagenome assembly OLOG01 (sample SAMEA3136674, study PRJEB25190) | human gut metagenome | biome: human gut; feature: human-associated habitat; material: faeces | place: Austria | collected 2013 | reverse complement strand
ATTCATCTAATGTGTAGTAAATTATGCAATCTAATTTTGCGTTGTTTCTGTTTGTCATTGCCATTGTGATATCCTCCGTAAACCCACTATAATTATATCATTTTAGGCACAATAAAAGGCAGAAATGTCAACAATTTTGGGTTTACGAAGTACATTTCTGCCTTTCATATTCTAACAAATTTTAAAAAGACTGTCGATAGTCAATTTGTCAACAGTCTGAAATAATGTGTATACACACATTATTCTAAAAATTCTAAAGATGATTTTAAAACATACTTGATATCAGACAAACAATCAAAATTATGATTACCATTTTCAATTGAAATAAATTTTGTTCGATCATGAAATAGTTTTAAGTATTTTTCACTTATTTGATAAGGAACTGTCGTATCTTTCGTTCCATGAATAATGAGTAAGTCGTTTTGATAAGTGTCTAAATCTTGATAAAAATCACGACTTAAAATATCTTCTACAAAAGCATCCGAAATCTCATAACCATTATGATCATAACTTTCACTTTTTTCAACTTGTCCTGTCAAATATTCTAAAGCTGCAGGTAAGTTAAATGCCGGTGCCCATAATACTAACTTTTTAATCACATTTGGGTAAAGTTTTGCCAGTTCACTGGCAACAGCTCCACCCATTGAATGACCCAATACATAAATTTCTGTACAATTTTCCATTTTCATTGTTTCTTCAAGAATAACTCTGGCACAAGCTAATTCATCTTTAAAAGTCATATCAACAAAGTTACCATCACTTTCACCACTACCTAAAAAGTCAAAGCGAAAAGAAGCAATTCCTTTAGCTTCTAACATTCTAGATAATTGAACATAACAAAATTTAGTACCTGTTTTTTGACCTGTAAAACCATGAAAAATCAAACATACTGGATGATGATCACATGCTGGTTTATGAAAAAATCCTCTTAATGTCCCTTTAGGTGTGGGAATTTCACAATAATGTTGCATTATTCGTTAACCCCATATGCTTTCTTTACTCTTTCAATACCACGTTTGACAACATATTGACGAGCAATATCTTTAACATTATCATCAGCAAAATCACCACCAATAAACATACATGTATCCATCACTTCATTAGTAATAATTGTAAGTAATTCATCTGACACTTCTTCTAATAAAATATCTTTAACGATTTCTTTACATCTTTCTAAATCTTTTGTTTTATCTAATTGTACAATTCCTTCCATTTCTATACCTCCATTAATTGTTTTGCTACAAAACCTGCAATCATTAAGCCAGCAACACTTGGTACAAAACTGACACTTCCTGGAGTGGCATCACCTGTTTTGATAGCTGGTTCTTTTGAATATAAAACATTGACTTTTTTAATACCTCTATTTTTTAATTCTCTACGCATGACCTTAGCAAGTGGACAAACACTTGTTTTTTCGATTGTCGTAATTTCAAAAAGACTTGGATCTAATTTATTTCCTGTTCCCATAGAAGAAATAATAGGTATATTTAGATGATCACAGTTCTCTATTAAAGCCAATTTAGCTTTAACCGTATCAATCGCATCAACAACATAATCACAATCTGCAAACATATATTCCAATCCCTGATCAGGTAAATAGAACTGATCATACGTTGTTATTTTAAGATGAGGATTAATATCTAAACATCGTTGTCTAGCAATGTCTACTTTTTTTTGACCAATCGTGGAATGTAGTGCATAAATCTGACGATTTAAATTAGTCATATCTACTGTATCATGATCTACAAGTACAAGTTCACCAATACCTAAACGACATAACGCTTCAACCACATAACTTCCAACACCACCCAAGCCAAAAACAGCGACTTTCTTTTGTTGTAATATTTCAATTTTTTCACTACCTAATAATTTTATACTTCTTGAAAATTGTTCCATAAATTCCTCCAACAACGCTATTATATTCTAAACAATAAGGATTATAAAGTAAAGACATGTCTTAATTATTAACTAATAAAAAAAGCTGCTAAGCAGCTTAAAATAAACCTAAATGTTCAACTAGTATTTTAACACCGATTGCTATCAAGATAATTCCACCAACAATTTCAGCCTTACTTTTATAACGTATACCAAAACGATTTCCAACAAAAACACCAATAACAGAACAAACAAAAGTAGTCATCCCAATAATTGCAATCGCAATCCAAATATTAACCTGTAAAAATGAAAAAGTAATTCCTACAGCCAGTGCATCAATACTTGTTGCTATGGCTAAAAGTAGAACTTCTTTTAAATCATAACTGATTTCACTATCATCTTCTTCATTTTCAAATGCTTCAAAAATCATTTTACCACCAATCACACCTAATAAAATAAAAGCAATCCAATGATCAATACTTGTTATATAAGAACTAAAAGTTGATCCTAAATAATAACCAGCTAGAGGCATAATCGCCTGAAAAATACCAAAAGCTCCTGCAATCAACACCATATAGCGATAATCTACTTTCTTCATTTTCAATCCTTTACAAATTGATACCGCTGTAGCATCCATAGCTAAACCAATCCCTAATAAAAATAATTGTAAAATTGTCATCTTTCCTTCTCCTTACAAAAAAGACCCATGCACAGTAAAAAACTGTACATGAGTCTCATCATTTAATGCAAACCAGATTTTTCAATCAGTATGTTGACTTGCCACACTTACGTGTCGACTACTCCCTCATTACGTAATCAATCTTACATGAAAGTCAACTTTTTGACAAGCATTATTTTATTCATAGTCACAAGTATAACCACGTTGATCTAATTCAAGTTTAACAACTTGCCAATCAGTAAGTAAATCACCTAGTTCTTCTTTTAAACGAACTACACCCATTTTATCTTCCTCTTTAATAACAGCCATTAAAGTAGGTCCTGCTCCTGAAAGATAACATCCTAATATCTTTTCATCTTTTTCTAAAGCATCCATAATTTCATGATACCCTTTGATTAAATCACCACGATAAGGTTGATGTAAACGATCTTTAAAACCAAGCTTTAATCCTTCATCATATCCATTGATTAATGATGCAACCATTAAAGCTAAATGAGATACATTTTTAATCGCATCTTGTCTTGGTAAAGTTTGTGGTAAAACTTTACGAGATTGTTCAGTAGATAAAGTAAAAGGTGGAATTAATGCAACAAAACGATATTCATGCTTAACAGGAATATTTAATGTTAAAACATTATTTTCTTCCATAACTGATACTGTAAGTCCACCAAAAATAGCAGGTGCTACGTTATCAGGGTGTCCTTCAATCTTTGTTGCAAGTTCTAGAATCTCTTGGCGATCTTGTGCTTTATCAAGAAAAGCAAAGGCACCAACAATTCCAGCAACAATACAAGTCGAACTACTTCCAAGACCTCTTGTATAAGGCACATCGCCACTACATTCAATACGTAATCCGTTAAACTCTAATCCACAATGATTAGCTGCTTCTTTAAAAGCTTGGTAAGTCATATTGCTTTCATTACAAAATTGTTCTGGACATCCTACAATATGTAATCCTTCATCAACTAACTCAAATGTAAAAGTATTATATAGCGTTAATGCTAATCCAGCCACATCAAATCCTGGTCCTAAGTTAGCACTGGTCGCTGGAACTCTGACTCTAACTTTCATATAAGCCTCCTACATTTTTTCCATTTCAGATTGAATGAATGGAATAATTTCAGATTTATCAATATGAGTTTTGTGTAATACAGGACGGTCTTTAATTCCTACTAATGGTTGAGGAATTTCAACTCCTGTTTTTTCATTTAATTTTTCAATAGCTTCATACACATCTAATGTTTCACCATAAATAGCTTGATATACAGATTCAGGGAATTTATAAGGTGAGGCTGTTGATAATAAAACTGTTTTAGTTTGATCACCTGATGCTTTTTGATATTCTTTTAAAACTCCATAACCACATGCAGTATGTGTATCTAATAAATATCCTGTTGTGTTATAACATTCTTTAATCGTATCTAATACTTGTTGTTCATTTAAATATCCAGCTTTAAATTGATCTTGAATACGAGCAAATGTTTCATCATCTACTTCATAAACACCATTTTCCTTTAACTTATCCATATATGATTTAACTTTATCCCCATCTTTACCAGACATAAACCATACTAATCTTTCTAAGTTACTTGATACTAAAATATCCATTGCTGGTGCATTTGTTTTATAGAATTCACGATTAGCATCATATTTTCCAGTAGTAAAGAAATCAGTTAAAATATTATTTTTATTAGATGCTGCAATAAATTTATTAACAGGAAGTCCCATGTTTTTAGCGAACCATCCTGCTAAACAGTTACCAAAGTTTCCACTTGGTACACAGAAGTTAACTTGATCACCTAATTGAATTTCATTTTGTCTTACTAATTCAAAATAACTATGGAAATAATAAACAATTTGTGGAATCAAACGCCCAACATTAATTGAGTTTGCTGAAGATAAGAAAACATGATGTTGATCACTTACAGCCTTTAAGTTTTCATCACCAAAAGCCACTTTTACAGCACTTTGAGCATCATCGAAGTTTCCTTTAATCCCAATAACTTTAACGTTATTTCCTGTTTGAGAAACCATTTGTTGTTGTTGAATAGAACTTACACCATCTAATGGATAGAATACTTTAATACATGTTCCAGGAACATCTTTAAATCCTTCTAAAGCTGCTTTTCCAGTATCACCACTTGTAGCTGCTAAAATCATGACTTCACGATCTTCTTTTAATTGTTTTAAAGATAAAGTCATTAAATGTGGTAATAAAGATAAAGCCATATCTTTAAATGCTGCTGTTTGACCATGGAATAATTCAGCTACATATACATCCCCTGCTTTTTTTACAGGAACAACAACTTCAGGAAATAAACCACTACCATATGCCTTTTTACAAGCATCTTGAATTAAAGTTTTTCCTTCTTCTGGTACAAATGTACTAATTACTTCTGTTGCTAAATCTACATAATTTAATGTTGATAACTTCTTTAAATCTAACTTTTGTAATTCAAAATTAGGAACTAATAATCCCCCATCATTACCAATTCCTTGTACAATCGCTTGATAAAAGTTGATTTCATCTTGCTGATTACGGGTACTAATATATGTTTTATTCATCGTTTAATCCTCCAATAATTTAATTCATTATATTGAATAAAATGTTTTAAGTCAATAATTGTATACAATTTATCTTATATTCTTTTTCATTATACCATGATATAAGAAATAATGATGATTATTTCTTATTTATTTGACTGTTGTATACAATCATGATATTATATCTAAAAAATATAAAGAAAAGGAGAATTTTAGCATGATGACCATAAAAATATCGATTAAAAACATGATGTTTTCGATAAATTTATTATAATCATGGTCTATCTTTCTTGTTTTTATGATAAGTAACATTGACCTTATATATAAGGTCAATTTTTATTAAGGGGGCGCAAATATGAAAATTGGTGTAGTGGGTTTAGGTACTGTAGGTTATGGTGTCGTTGAAATTCTTACTAACGAAAAACAAAGACTAGAAAAAACAATTAATCAAGAAGTAACAATTAAATATGGTTGTGGACTTGAAGAAGTAGATTTACCTGAAGGAATTATTTATACAAAAGATTATCATGATGTGATTAATGATCCTGAAGTTGATGTTGTTGTTGAACTAATTGGTGGTACAACAATTGCTAAAGATATTATATTATCAGCTATCAACAATAAAAAACATGTTGTTACTGCTAATAAAGCTTTATTAGCTCATGATGGTAAAGAAATCTTTAAAGCTGCTAAAGAAAATGATGTTCATATTTTCTATGAAGCATCTGTAGGTGGTGGTATACCTGTATTAGTAAGTCAAAAAGAAAGTTTAATTGCTAATAACACTAAAGAAATTGTTGGTATTTTAAATGGAACAACAAACTTTATTTTAACTTTAATGGAAAATGAAAATCTTGACTTTGATGAAGCTTTAACAATTGCTGATGGATTAGGATACGTTGAAGCTAATCCAGCATTAGATTTAGATGGTATTGATGCTGCTCATAAGATTTGTATTTTAGCACAAAATGGATTCCATCAATACATTGATTTTGATAAGATCCAAGCTGTGGGTATTCGCAATATCACTAAAACAGATATGGATTATGCTAAAAAATTAGGTTATCGTTTTAAAATGATTGCACAAGCTAAAGAAGTCAATGATGGTATTGGAATTGATGTTGCTCCTACTCTTGTTAATCGTAATGAGCTTGTAGCAAGTGTTATGGATTCATATAATGTTGTAGAAATTGATAATGATTATGTTAATAATATTATTTATTATGGTCGTGGTGCTGGACGTTATGTTACAGCTTCTGCTGTTGTCAGTGATATCATGAAAACATCACAACAAGAAAAATGGTCTCATGATTATCCAGACTGTCAACATGTTTACCCTATTACCAAATCTAAATACTATATTCGCGCTTCTAAGCCATTAGATGTAGATTATGAAACATATTACAGTGAAAAAGCAGATCATATCTATATTACTCATGAAATGGAATTAGATGAAATCACAACACGTTTAAACGATGAAGATTATGTTATTTTTAAAGTGAGGGGATAAGTTTTGAATATTATTGTCCAAAAGTTTGGTGGTACTTCCACTCGTTCACGTGAAAGTCGTGCACAAATGTACAATAACATTATTAGAGAAATTAATAATGGAAATAAAGTTGTCGCTGTGGTCAGTGCTATGGGACGTTATGATGATCCTTATGCTACTGATACCTTATTATCTATTGTCAAAAAAGAAGAACTTGATGATGAAGAAATGGATCGCTTAACAAGTGTAGGTGAAACGATTTCAACATTAGTCTGTAAAAGTGAATTTGCTCATTTAGGTTATCGTGCTGCTACTGTAACCAATCATGAACTAGGAATTGTCACAGATACAAAATTCAATAATGCTACAATTTGTCAAGTTGAAGGAAAAGATATTCTTGATAAGTTAAAATATGCAGATGTGGTATTTGCTCCTGGCTTCCAAGGACATGCTCAAAATGGAAAAATAACAACATTAGGTAGAGGTGGTAGTGATTTGTCAGCTGTCGCAATAGGTGTCGCTATTGATGCCAGTGAAGTAGAAATCTATAGTGACGTTAATGGAATTTATACTGCTGATCCAAGAATCGTTCCTGATGCAATTAAATTAGATTACATTTCCTATGCAGAAATGTTAGAATTATCAAAAAATGGTGCTAAAGTGTTAAATCATCGTTGTGTTCAATTAGCAGCGAGTCATAATATTGCCATTCATGCGCGTTCTTCATTTGAAGATTGTAAAGGAACATATGTTATAGGAGATGATAGAATTATGAAAGAGCATTTAAATCAATTAGTTATTTCTGGTATTACTGGTTCGCAAAATGAAGCTCGTATTACTTTAGTTCAAGTTGATGCGACAACACAAGCTTCTGGAGTTTTATTTGAACGTATCGCTGAAGCTGGAGTCAACGTCAATGTCTTTAACCATGTATTAGTCGGTGCTGGTAAAATGGATATATCATTAATCATTAATGATGAAGATGTCACAACTGTTGTTGATATCATTAATGAATTAAAACCAATGTTAGCACCTGAAAAAATGATCGTTAGAGGTCATATTGGTAAAGTATCTGTCATTGGTGTGGGTATTAAAAACAATCATGGAATGTTCCAAAAAGCATACAATACCTTAGTTCATAACGGTATTAGTGTAGAAATGACATCATGTTCAGAAATTAATATTTCTTGTTATATAGATCGTGATGATGTAAATCGTGCACAAGTTTTATTACATGAAGCATTTTTAAAAGAGGGGGATAAATAAAAATGAAAAAATTTAAAATTGCTATTGTTGGTGCGACTGGAGCTGTAGGTCGTGAAATGTTAAGATGTGTTTTCCAATTTAACTTTCCTTTTGAAAGCATTAAATTATTAGCGTCTGCAAGAAGTGCTGGAAAAGAAATTGAATATGAAGGACACAAATTTGTTGTTGAAGAATTAACAGAAAATAGTTTTGAAGGTATTGAAGTTGCATTCTGGTCAGCAGGGGGTAGTATTTCAGCTAAATATATGAAATACGCTGTTGAAGCAGGTTGTGTTAATATCGACAATACAAGTCACTTTAGAATGGATCCTGATGTTCCATTAGTTGTACCTGAAGTAAATGGTTATGCTCTAAAAGAGCATCATGGTATTATTTCTTGTCCAAACTGTACAACAATTATGATGTGTAGTGCTTTAAATCGTTTAGACGAAGAATTTGATATTGAAAGAATCGTCGTTTCTACTTACCAAGCTGTATCTGGTGCAGGTGTTGCTGGTATGGAAGAATTATATCGTCAAAGCCGTGAAGTTTTAGATGGTAAAGAACCAGAAGCAAAAACTTTACCATGTGCTGGAGATAAAAAACATTTCCCAATTGCTTTTAACTGTATTCCTCAAGTAGATAAATTTGATTTATCTAATGGATATAGTAAAGAAGAAATGAAAATGGTTAATGAAACTAAAAAAATCTTTAATAAAGATATTGAAGTTAATGCAACATGTGTTCGTGTTCCCGTATTACGTGGACATAGTGAATCAATTTATATTGAAACGAAAAAACCAATCGATGTTGATAAAGTTTTCGATTTATTAAAACATAGTACAGGTATTGATTTATGTGATGATTTAGCTAATCAAGTATATCCAATGCCAACAAGTTTTATTGGTGATGAATTAACACATGTTGGTCGTGTAAGAAAAGACTTATATAAAGATAATGCCTTAAGTTTATGGATTACAGGTGACCAATTAATGAAAGGTGCTGCTTACAATTCAGTAGACATCGGATTAAAAATGATTGAACTTGGATTATTAAAATAAATGAAAATAGCTATCTGCCAAGCAGATAGCTATTTTTTTATGATTCCTATGCCTATAGGATAAGGTCCTGTATGAACTCCTATTGTGGCCCCTATTTGACCAATGCCGATACTTTGATGAAAATCAGGATATTCTTTTAATAATAATTCTTCCAGTTGCTTTTTATATTGTAAAGCCTCATCTTGATCATAACCATAACCTATGGTAAAATGGTAATCATTGGGATCTAATTGATTTTCTTTAAAGTATTTCATCATTTCTTCATTTACTTTTTTCAATGATTTCTTGCGTCCTCTACTTAATCCTGCATTAAATATTTCACCATCTTGTAATAAAATAATAGGTTTAATACCTAATGCCCCAGCAGCAATCCCTGATAACTTTCCAACACGTCCACCATGTACCAAATAATCCATGCCACCAATAGTAAAGAAAATACGTCCTGTTTCTTTTAAAGCTTGAAGTTGTTTAATTGTTTCATCATATGAGCAGCCTTCATTTTTTAATGTTACAGCTTTTTCTACCATCATTCCTTGATCAATGGTAATTAATGTCGTATCTATGATTGTGACTTTACAATCTGGATATTTTTCTTCAATCATCATTTTTGCATTATTAGCCGAATTATATGATCCTGAAAACTTTGCTGTAATACACAAACAAATAATATCTTGCCCTTGCTTAGCTATCTTTTCAAATACTTGAATATAGTCTTGAATTGACGGCATAGATGTTTTAGGAAATTGTTTAGGATGATCAACCATAAATTGATAAAACTCTCTAATATCTAATTCTTCAATTTCCTTTTGATATAAAGCACTATCCATACTTACATAAAAAGGTACAACTTCAACACCAAGTTCTTGTGTTCTGGCTAAACCTAAGTCACAAGCTCCGTCACTTACTATTTGATACATACACTTCCTCCTTATTATTTATGAGCAAGTATATCATATATTACTTTGAATTACAAACCATTTTTGTTATTCCTTTATTGGTAAGATAATTTTAAAAGTTGTCCCTTCGCCAAGCTTACTTTGTAACTGAATTGTTCCTTGATAATATTGAACAATATGTTTAACAATCGCTAAACCAAGTCCGGTTCCACCTGTTTCTTTATCTCTACCTGGATCACATCTAAAGAATCTTTCAAACACTCTTCCTTGATCAATCAAAGAAATTCCTCGTCCAGTATCACTCACTTCGATAACATAATCATGTTCACTTACATAACTATCAATCTTAATAGATCCTTGGTCTTGATTATATTTAACAGCATTATTAATTAAGTTATTCATTAACTGTTGCATATGTTGATGATTAGCTAAATATGTGACTTCTGTTAAATCGGTATTGACTGTTAATCCTTTTTTATCAATTTCTACTTGTAAAGATTCTAAAATATCATCAACAATTGGTTTTAAATGAACTGGATGTAAAACTACTTCTACATCTTTATTTTCTAATCTTGATATCATAAGAATATCACTAATTAAAGATGACATATGATCTACTTCTTTTTGAATCTTATCTAAAGCTTGTTTTTTTACTTCAGGATTATCAATCATTCCTGTTTGTAATAATTCACTATAACCCCTAATTGAAGTCATTGGTGTTTTTAATTCATGAGAAACATTAGAGAAGAACTCTTGTCTTACTTTCATGGCATTCACTGAATCGGTAACATTAACAAACAGTAAAGTGACTCCATAATCCACTTTAGCAATATAACAATGATAAGTTTCTTCATCTTTTTTAATTGTAACAATTTTAGGTTCTGCACCTAGTGTATCTAATTGATCAATAATCTTATAATCAAAAATATAATCTTTAACTGAATGATTTAATTCCATTTGACTATCAAATAACTGCTTAGCTTTAATATTACACATTAATACAGATTGATTTTCATCTAATAAGATAAACCCTTCATTCATTTGATCAAGAATACTATTAATCTTGATCCTTTCATTCTTTAACGATTCCATCGTATTTTGAATCGTTTCTGCCTGTTCTTTTAATTTAGTTGCGATAATATTAAATTCATCATAACGATAATAATTAAAACTCAAATAACGATTATCTTTGATTTTAGATACTTCTTCACTAATTTCACGAAGTGGTTGAGTTAATGTTTGACTAAAACGATAAGCCATCGCTAAAGCAATACATAATGATAAAAGCGCACTAATCGTAAGTGGCTCTACTAATGGTGCCGCATTATCAAAGACACCATTATAAGGAATTGCAATACGCACAATATGTTGACGATGAAAATAAGCCACATAAACCATGTTTTTTCTAAGCGTAGAAGAATAACGAGTAGCATACCCATATTTATGCAACATCGCTTCTTTAAATTCTTCACGATCACTATGATTTTCTTTAATAGCCGTTTTATCTGTATCTGCAAGCACCTTTCCTTTTTCATCAATAATTGTTAGTCGGGTTTGATTGGTATAGGCTAAATCATTAAGTTTATTAATTTGTTGATTTAAAGGCTGTTGGTAATCAATTTGGTTTTCAGCTAATCTTATTGCATAAAGCATATCTTTTTTAGTATTAGAAAGCATTTGATCTGAAAGAATGACCATTGAAACAGTCGTTGAAAACAGTAACGTTAATATTAAAACTGATGCAAAATACTTAAATATTGCTTTATTCATAGTCTTTCTTTCCTTCTATAAAACGATAACCTACGCCTCTAATTGTTTTAATATACTTATTACCATCATCATTTAATTTAGCTCTTAAAGCTCTAATATGCACATCTAAAACTCTAGACTCACCTATAAATTCATATCCCCAAATATGATTTAAAAGTTCATCACGTTCTACTACACGATCTTGATTTTCTAATAAGTAAACAAGTAATTGATATTCTTTATTTGTTAATTCAATTGTTTGATTATTTTTCTTAACAACTCTTGTTTGTTTATCTAAAGATAAAGACGGTGTCATGATAGCTTGGTTTCTAGGATGATGTCGTCTTAGTAAAGAACGAACCCTTGCTTGTAATTCTAAAACCCCAAAAGGTTTTGTCATATAATCATCACTACCACTATCTAAACCATTAACCTTATCAATTTCTCGATCTTTAGCACTTAAAATAAGAATTGGTAATTCTTGATTTGTCTTCCTGATTTCTTTAATAGCATCTAATCCTGACATCTCCGGTAGCATCAAATCAAAAATGGCTAAATCTACATTTTCTTCTTGCATTTGTTTTAATGCTGGTATGGCACTAGAAAACTGTTTAACAGTATATCCTGCACTACTTAACGCTAATTCTATAATTTCTCTAATATTTTCATCGTCTTCAATAACATATATACACTCTTTCATGCTCTTTCCACCTCTTTACATAATCTTAACATATTTCACATATAGCATTGTTAAGATTATGTAAAGTATTAATGAGTTTTCATTTAAAAACTTATCTTAAATTGAGTTTATTTTATAAAAAAACCATATAGCAATCTCGCTATATGGTTACTTTATATTTTCTAAATAAGTCTTTGATTATTAAGTTTACCTGTTTGATTAAATTCAATCCATTCACATATATTAACAACATGATCCCCAATACGTTCAAAGTATTTACCTATCATTAAGAAGTTAATCGTAAGATCTCCTTTATCCTTCGATTCTTTAATCATTTGTACAATATCTGCTCTTACTTTTTCAAATAAATGATCCATTTCTTGATCCATTTCTTTTACTTTTAAAGCATGTTTTAAATCATGATGATGGAATGCATCTAAAGCTTCTTTAACCATCTTTGTTGCAACTTTAGCCATTTCCTGAATATGACCAATCATTAAGAAACTATCCACCTCTTGCATTTCTAATATAAGTTCCGCAATATCAGCACTTTGATCACCAATTCTTTCTAAATCAGTAACCACTTTTAAAGCTGTTGAAACATCTCTTAAATCAGATGCAACTGGTTGTTGTTTTAAAATCAATGATAAACATTCTGCTTCAATTGATCTTTCTACATCATTAATTTGTTTATCACCACGAATAATATCTTTTGCTAGTTCATAATCTTGTTCTTTGAATGCTGTAACACAATTTTCAATAGCACATACAACTAAATGACACATTCTATCTAAATCAACATGCATTCTATTTAATTCTTGATCAAATTGACTTCTAAGCATGATTCTTCCCCCTATCCAAAACGACCAGTAATATAATCTTCTGTTCTTTTATCTTTTGGCATTCCAAAGACATCTTCAGTCTTACCATATTCTACCATTTCTCCTACTAGGAAAAAGGCAGTATAATCAGCAATACGACTTGCTTGTTGCATATTATGAGTTACAATCGCAATCGTATATTTTTCTTTTAATTTAGATAAAAGTTCTTCTATTTTTAATGTAGAAATAGGATCTAAGGCACTTGTTGGTTCATCAAGTAAAATCACTTCAGGTTCTACTGCCAATGCTCTAGCAATACATAAACGTTGTTGTTGTCCACCAGATAAACCTAATGCACTTGAATGAAGACGATCTGAGACCTCATCATATAAAGCAGCTGCTTTTAAACTATCTTCAACAATACGGTCTAATTCTTTTTTATTTTTTATTCCATGAATACGTGGTCCATAAGCAACATTATCATAAATAGACATAGGAAAAGGATTAGGTTGTTGAAAGACCATTCCTACTTTTTTTCTTAATAATGTTGTATCTACACGACTATCATAAATATTTTCATCATCTAATGTAACAGTACCATCAATTTTAACATTATCTACATAATCATTCATACGATTTAATGTTTTTAAAAATGTTGATTTACCACAACCTGATGGACCGATAAAAGCTGTAATCTTATTTTCTTTAATATCTAAATTTACATCTTTTAAAGCATGTTTTTCACCATAATATAAGTTTAGATTTCTCGCTTGTATTTTATTTTCCATATTTATCTATTCCCTTCATTTACATCGAATTTACGACTAATCCATTTAGCTAGCATATTCAAACCTAATACAATAACCACTAATACTAAAGCAATAACAAAAGATACTTCATAATTTCCTTTAGCCATTTCTAAGTATAATTGAATAGTAAGGGTACCCCCACTGCTAAGTAAGTGACTAAAAATATTTTTAGGTAGTAGTGAAACAGATCCTGCTGTAAAGAGTAAAGCTGCCGATTCAGCAACGATACGTCCCATTGCTAGAATAACCCCTGTAAGAATACCAGGAATAGCACTAGGTAATAAAACCGTACGAATCATATACCACTTTGTTGCGCCAATTCCAAGTGCTGCCTCACGATAGCTTTTAGGAACACATTCTAACGCTGTTTGCGTATTACGAGAAATAATTGGTAAAATCATAATCGCTAATGTAAGTGATCCTGTTAATATTGAAAATCCTAGTCCACAAAATGATCCAAAAAACAACATTCCAAATAAACCATAGATAATAGAAGGGATTCCCGCTAAAACCTCTGTAGTAAAGGAAATGATATTGACAAACTTTTTATTTTTTGTGTACTCATTTAAATAAATAGCACCACCAATACCAATAGGACAGGCTACAAGTAAAGTCACAATAACAATATAAACTGTATTAATAATATTAGGAAGAATCCCTACTGTATCATTAATAATACTTGTAGTATTAACTAAATATGAAAAGTTAAATGCCGGTACACCACGATATAAAATATAGCCAATAATAATGAATAATATAAAGATAGCAAGAAACGAACTGAGTTGAATCAATGCATATAATACTTTATCGCTTAAACGCTTCTTTTTTTCAAGAATTGTTGTACTATTCATCTTGATCACCTCGTTTCAAAATATAAGTTAAAACTAAGTTAATAATCATAATAAAGATAAATAAAACTAAACCTATCGTAAATAAAACTTGTCGATGAAGTCCACTTGCATATCCCATTTCTGATACAATCGCTGTAGTTAAAAAACGAACAGAATGGAATGGATATGGTAAAGAAACTGCATTTCCGGCTACAAGTAAAATAGCCATTGCTTCACCAATTGCTCTTCCGACTCCTAAAACAATTGCTGACATAATACCTGATTTAGCACTAGGTACAACGACTTTAAAGATTGTTTGAATCTTACTTGCTCCAAGAGCTAAAGAACTTTTACGATAATCATCAGGAACGGCTTTTAATGCTGTTTCTGAAATATTAATAAGGGTAGGTAAAATCATAATTGCTAAAACAATAATAGCAGATAATAAGTTAGCCCCTCCTGTAAATTGGTGAGTTTTTGATCCTTTATAGATAAGTAATTCTAATTTATACATCATTGGATTAACAATTAAAATTCCTAATAATCCATAAACAACAGAAGGTATTCCAGCTAATAATTCAATTGCTGATTTTAATACTTTTCTTATTTTTTCTGGTGCTATTTCAGCTAAATTAATAGCCGTAAATAAGCCAATAGGAACCCCAATGACAATAGCCAAAAATACACCGACTATTGATGTCAAAATAATATAGGCAATCCCAAAATGAGGATGCGCCGCTGTTGGTGCCCATGTTGTAGAGAACAAAATACCTGTAATTCCTTCTTTAAAAATAGCGGGTGTTCCCGATATAATCATGTATCCTGTAATTGAAATAACAGCAATTACAGAAACAATGGCACAGCCACGAAATATCATCGCGGCTGTTTTTTCTACAAGAGATTTTGTTTTCTTATGGTTCATTACTGATAGTACTTGTTTTTCCATAATAAATCCCTTCTTTATTTATTTGGTGTTACTAATCCTACTTTTTTAATAATTTTTTTACCAGCATCACTTTTTACGAAATCGAATACTGCTTTAACTTGTTTAGATTGTTTACTAATTTTACCTTTAGTTGCCATTACGAATGGTCTTTGTAAAGTATAGCTTCCATCTTTAACAGTTTTTTCACTAGGTTTTACACCATCTAATTGCATTGCTGTAACTGTGTCATCTAATACATCTAATGATACATAACCAATTGCTCCTGAAGTTTTAGCAACTTTAGCTAAGACTGCACCAGTTTCATTTAATTCTTGAGCATATTTACATTGATCTTCAATTTTTAATAATTCTTCAAATGCTCCACGAGTTCCTGAACCAGCTTCACGTCCAATAACAACGATGGCTTCATCTTGTCCACCAAGTTCTTTCCAGTTAGTAATTTGACCTGTGTAGATTTTAGATAATTGATCTTGAGTTAAGTTTGTTACTTTATTTGATTTGTTAGTAATCATTGCAATACCATCAATAGCAACAACGTTTTCTTCTAAGCCATTTGCTTTTTCTTCATCAGTTAATGCACGAGAAGAATCTCCGATATCAGTAGTTCCTGATGCTAAAGCTTCTAATCCAGCTCCTGATCCTGTAAATTGTGCTTCTAATTGTAAGTTTGGATATTCTTCTTTAATTCCTTCTGATAAGGCATTAACGAATTTTTCCATTGAAGTTGATCCGTTTAAACTTACCTTTCCACTTACATCACTTGAAGCACTATCACTTGATCCAGTACTTCCACATCCAGTTAAACCTAGACATAATGTTAAAACCATTAAAAATCCTAATACTTTCTTTTTCATTCTGTTTCCCTTCCTTTGTTTTCTTAAGACAACTACATCATATTCGTTTTCTACCTTTACGAAAATCAAAGAAGCGTATGGTTTATGTTAAGATTATGTAAAGTGAAAAAAAGTGTAACTTTCGTTACACTTACAATAAATTCATGATACCACTGATACCAATAACAACATATATGATTTTCTTTACATTCTTTTCATCTATATAATCAATTACTTTTCTAGCAATAATTGTGCCTATCATAATACCTATGGCACCAACCAAAATAAATGTAAACTGATGAACTGTTAAAATGCCCTTAAATATTCTAAAGCCTGTATTATAAACATTATTAATTAAAAAGAACAATTGAATACATCCTAAATATTCCTTTTGCCCCTTCGTTTTATTCATAAAATATAAAACCATTAAAGGACCACCAATACCAAATAAACCATCACAAATGGCAGAAATGACAATACATAAAATACTTAAATATATATTCATTTTTATCTGTTTATTATCTCTTTGAATAAAAAGATAATAAACAGCAAGGAATATTAAAAATACGCCTAATGCTTTCTTTAAAAATAATGCATTTAACATTGAAGCATAAGAAATCGTCAGTGTACAAGTAAGCATATATAAAACTAAAGGTAGCAATACCTTTTTAATATTGATAGTTTGACGATATTGGTAAACCATAGTTGCACTTAAAGCAATACAAATAGCACTTGTTATAGCGGCACTATGCGTAATTGAACAAACATAGGGTAAATACATCATTAAGACAATGCCTGAACCAAAGCCTGTTACTCCTTGTAATAAACCCGCTAATAATGAAATCAATAAAATCATTTTGATCCCTCCTGTCTATTATCATATCTGATTTTAATAAAATTACAAATATTTATATTTTATGATAAACTATAACTAACAGTTATAGGAGGATATTATGGAATTACGTCTTTTACATTATTTTTTAGCCATTTGCAAAGAAGGCAATTTAACTCATGCAGCTTTACAACTTCATATTTCGCAACCAGCATTATCTAAACAACTTAAAGAATTAGAAATAGAAGTGGGTGGTCCCTTATTTATTAGAAGTAAGCAAAAAATGATTCTTACTGATAAAGGCATATTATTTAAACAACGTGCCAAACAAATTATAGCCTTAACTGAAAAAACACTCGATGAAATGCATCAAGAACAAGATATTGTTGGTAATCTCTATATTGGCACAGGACACACGGATCATTTATCTAAAATCATGAAAATAATTCATGATTTTCAAATAATCCATCCTCATGTTAAATTTCATCTTACCAGTGGTGATAAATATACATTGTTAGAACAAATAAACCAAGGGTTACTTGATTTTGGTATTTTTATTCGTGAATTTGACAAAACAAAATATGAAGGTATCCCTTTAAACCTCACTAATCAATTAGGTATACTTGTAAGTAGTAATCATCATCTTGCATCTAAAGATATCATTAATGCTCAAGATATTGAAAATGAAGCCATTATTGTATCAAGACAAGCTTTAAACGATGGTGAAGTTCCTTCATTTATTAATGAAGATCATATTATAGGAACTTATGATCTTCCAGAAATAGGAAAAACAATGGTGAAAGAAAACTTAGGCATTGCTTTAATCATTGATAATAAAAACACCGATCCTCTTTTAAAGTTTATTCCTATTGAACATATGCCTCAATTTAATTGGTATATCATATGGAAAAAAGACTCTAAAACAAAACTCCAACAAACTTTCATTGATGAACTATATAAAAAAGAAACTGAAGATCCTAAACTAAAAGGTTAGGTTCCTTCACAGTTACTTTCTTATTTACATTCTAATAATATTTGATAAACTTCATCTTGAGTTAAAGTACGAGGATTTGTTTTAATAATATTTGTTGTATTGGCTACTTTCTTTAATAAATCATCTGTAATAACAACCTTTGAATGAAGTTCTTTGAGAGTTGTTGGTAAATGACATTCTTTAATAAATTCTTGTAATGCCTCTAAACCAGCTTGAGCTGTTTGTTGATTAAAGACAACTTGAGCAAACTTTGTTAGCTTTTCATGAGCATCATCTAAAATATGATAACAATAAACCGGTTGAATAACCGCAAGTCCTTGACCGTGATTACAGTCTGTAAAAGCCCCTAATTGATGTTCAATTTGATGCACTTGGAAATCCGTTTGACGTCCACATTTTAAAATACCATTTTCTGCCATCGCTGAATCCCACATTAAATTACTTCTAGCTTGTTCATCATGAATATCTTTTAATAAACGTCTCATATTCACAACTGTATTTTTCATAACTGCTAGAGCAATATCATCAGAAACATTATCTTGATCAGAATTTCCTAAATAGGTTTCTAAAGCATGACTTAATGTATCAAATGCTCCTGATAATACTTGCATTGTTGGAACTGTCATTGTATAAGTTGGATCCAACACTGCAAAATCGGCTGTTGAAGCAAAAATGCCACCTTTCCAATTCTTTTCTTCATGTGTAATAACAGCACCACCATTCATTTCAGCACCTGTTCCTGAAGCCGTCACCACAGCCCCCATAGGAATCCCTGTTGTAGGAAATTGACCTTTAACATATTCTAAATCCCAAATATCTTCATCTATCGTAGCTTGGGTAGAGATGACTTTACAACAATCAATAACACTTCCTCCACCAACAGCTAAAATAAAATCAATTTTTTCTTTTTTAACCAATTCTACTCCTGCTTGTACTTTTTTATAAGTTGGATTTGACATAATTCCATTAAATTCAATAATTTCTTTATTTTCTTCTTTTAATGCAGAAACAATTTCATCATAGATACCATTACTTTTAATAGAACCACCACCATAAGCTAATAAAACTTTACTTCCATATTTCTTTAATTCATTGGAAAATGCTTCTTTGGCACTTCCTTTTCCAAAATAGACTTTTACTGGATAAGAATAATTAAATGTATTCATTTTATAAGCCTCCTTTATATCTTATCTATTACATAAATGATTATAATTTACGGTTGTAACTATCGGTCAAGCATTATATAATTTTTTTGAGGTGATTTGATGTATACCATGATGCAAGTATGTCGTGAACTTGATATGACTTATCAAACTTTAAAATATTATTGTAATGAGGGACTTGTCCCTCATGTCAAAAGAGATAAAAATAATCGTCGTATTTTTGATGAACATGATTTAAAATGGATCAAAGATCTTTCATGTCTTAAAAAATGTGATTTTAGTATTCAAGAAATGAAAGAATATTTAAAACTTTGTTTAGAGGGTGAAAAAACAATTCCTATTCGTCAAGAAATGCTTTCTAAAAAAAGAGCTAATCTTGAAAATACGATTAAACAATTAGAAAAAAGTATGGATTATATTGACTGGAAACAAAGCTTTTATAATGATGTCTTAACTGGAAAAAGACCTTATATCAGTAATCTTATCAATCTAGATAATAAAAAAGAGCATTAGCTCTTTTTTCATTATCTGATAAAATTAGTTCTATGAAATTCTTCTTTTTCAGGTAAACCATATTTTTCTTTACCATCATGAATACATTTCATTAAAAAAGACATATTTCTAGCAAGAACACGCATTGTTTGTAATCCTTCCTCATCTTGTAAGACTTCACCTTGTTCTCTACCATGAATTGAATTCCAATATTGACTTGAAGCAATAGGCATACCCGAAATAGCAAAGAACTTATTTAGTTCATCATATGTAGCAGAAATACCACCACGTCTAGCAATCACCGCACTTGCTCCTACCTTCATCGTTTTATCAAATGAAGTACTATAAAATAATCTTGTTAAAAAAGAAATTAAAGTAGAATTGGCAGAACCATAATAAACCGGTGTTCCCACAACAAGTCCATCACACTCTTCAAATTTTTTAGCTATTTCATTCACAATATCATCAAATACACAATGATCTAACTTTGTTTTACATGACATGCAAGCAATACATCCTCTTACATCTTTATTTCCTACATGAACAATTTCACTTTCAATCCCTTCTTGATCAAATATTTTAACCATTTCATCTAACGCTAATTTTGTATTTCCCTTAGGATGAGGGCTACCATTAATAATAAGTACTTTCATCTTTATTCTCCATTTCCCTATATTTATTACATTATTATTTTAGTTCAATAATTAAATAAAGTACAATACCTATTAATCATGTTATACTGTCACACAAAAAGAAAACTGGCATCTTATTAGGATCTTTTACTTATATTGTCTAACCATTTTTTCTATTCTGTTTTTCATTTCTTCTTTTAAAGATAAGGGTAAAACAACTTGAACATGATCTTGTAGCATCATAAGCCAACCAATCAAGCCATCTGATATTAAAACATCTTGAGCCTTTAATAAATAACGTCCATCATATTGTTTAGATACCTGACAGTCTTTTCCAAACTGGCTCGCCATTTCTCTTACTACAGTTTGATCAAATAATAACTGTAACTGGTCTCTTTTACCAGATACATACATATTGACATTATTATTTACTTCACGTTCCATATCAAATTGATCTTGAATATCCACATATTCACTATGATAATTTCTCACTAAGCGCATACGATCTAAACGATAAATTGATAATTTATCTGGTCGCTTACTAAAATACCCTAATACATAATATTTAGAATCTCTTAAAATAAGACGATAAGGAGAGATAATATAGTATTGAGGATTTTCATGATTACCATTTTCATGAACAATTTCTTTAAATGTAGCATTTTCAATATCATAACTTACATATTGAAAATAAATATTATGATGATGGTGAATGGCTTTAATAATGGTTGTTAAGTTAAGTAATAAATCATATTCTAAAGATTGATGAACCGGTTGGTTTAAATGAATACGATCAAGCTGTTTAGTTGAACTCATATTCTTTAATTGTTGTATTAATTGTTTAGCTTCTTTTTCACTTAAGCTAGGATTATAGATAATGGTATCGCATAAATATTGTAATTGCCCATCTTCAAAATAATCCTGAATAATACGATAACCTCTTTTTCTAATTGTTTCAATAAGTTGTTTTCCAGCAAATAACATAAATAAATCATTTAAATTTTTAATAGCCTGATAGATCGTTTTAACATTAATAGAAATATCATATTGTATTTCCAACTGTTCTTGTATTTGCATTGCTGGCATAATATCATCTGCATCCTGTAATATCTTTAAAATATAATATAACTTTTCCATTTTTCACCTCTTATATCATGCAAGAGCGTAGAGAAATCCGGTTTGTTCAAAAAGATTTTCAAATCTTCTAGGAGAATCGTTATAAAGAGCTTGTTGGTATACTTGAAGACGATGGTCAAAGCATACATAAGGTAAATGATGGTAAGCTTGTTTATATTGTTCTTCTAACAATAAGATTTCACTAGCAACATAATGATATCTTTCTTCATCCATTTTAACAATATCTTCGATATTATCGATATATTGTTCTATTTGTTTTGTTTTAAATTTTAATAAATGTCTAATTAGACAGTAGGATTCTACTGAAAAAGATACTTGATCTAGAATATAATAAAATAATTTATATTTATATTCTAATAATGGTTGATATGTTGATTGAATTAAATGATTCATATAAATAAGATGATTTTCAATATCATCAAAAGAAACACTATGATCAATTGCTTTTTTTATATTCGTAAATAACCATAATTGAATATCTTTTCTTTTATTTAATTTCTTTTTTAACTGATAAGTATCAATACATTGATTCATGATATCATGTATATCTTGTTCATAGATTCCTTTAGACATTTCTAATAAATATCTTTTTACTTCAATAATTGATTTATTTGTTGCACGTTGATAGCTTCTAAGTTTCATATAGATCGTCTCCTTTTTTACATCTTCATTATAGAAAATATATGAAAGGTACGAATTATATATGACTATATTAACACCTTTTATTTGGAGTTAAAATAAAAAGGACATTATTTTGTCCTTTTTTCTACAAATATCTTAATTTTCTTAGTAGCCTCTTTTAATTGTTCAATACTATAAGCATAAGAAACCCTAATAAATCCTTCTCCTGCTTCACCAAAAGCCGTTCCTGGTACACAAGCAACTAATTGATCTTTTAATAACTCTTCACAGAACTGTTCTGATGTAAGACCAGTAGAAGTAATATTTGGAAAGACATAAAATGCTCCTTGAGGCGTAAATGTCTTTAATCCCATTTCATTAAATGTTTTAACTAAGAAGTTTCTTCTTAACAAATAGGCTTGACGCATTTTTTCGATTTCATGATCACAGTTACGCATAGCTTCAATAGCCCCATATTGTGCTGCCGTTGGTGCACACATGATAACGTATTGATGAATTTTATTCATCAGTTTAATGATATATTCATTTCCTAAAACATATCCTAAACGCCATCCAGTCATCGCATAAGCTTTTGAAAAACCACTTACTAAAATAACTTGGTCTTTGATTTCATCAAATGCTGCAATACTACAGAATTGATGTTCGTAAGATAATTCAGCATATATTTCATCAGTAATCACCATGATTTCATGTTCTTTAATAATAGGAACAATCTTAGCATAATCCTCTCTTGTCATAAATCCACCTGTAGGATTACTTGGATAATTAAGTAAGATAGCTTTCGTTTTATCAGTAATGGCTGCTTCTAATAATTCTGGTGTCAGTTTAAATTCATTTTCTTCAGTTAAAATAATATTTTTAACAACTCCACCAGCAAGCTCTACTCCCGGTGTATAAGCAACATAACTTGGTTGTAATAAAATAACTTCATCACCAGGTTCAACTAATGTTCTTAAAGCTAAATCAATCGCCTCAGAACCACCAACAGTAACAATACATTGTTCTGGTTGATAATCTAAATTAAATCTTCTTTTTTGATAATGACATATTTCTTCACGTAATTCGAGTAAACCACGATTAGCTGTATAAAATGTTTTTCCTTTTTCAATAGAGTACATCGCTGCTTCTCTAATTGACCAAGGTGTTGCAAAATCTGGTTCCCCTACCCCAAGTGAAATCACACCTTCCATTTGATTAGCTAAATCAAAGAACTTACGGATTCCACTAGGTTTAATCTCTTTTACTGTTTTATTAACAACTTTTGTAAAATCCATTATGGAGTCACCAATAATCTTTCATTATCATCTTTTTTGTCATCATCAAAACAAATTCCCATACGTTTGTACTGCTTTAAAACAAAAAGTGTAGCTGTTCCGGCAACGCCTTCTAAACAAGCAAGTTTACTTCCAACAAAATGAGCAACTTCTTGCATTGTTTTACCTTGAATAACAGCTAAAAATTCATAACTTCCTGATAATAAATACATTGTATCAACTTCAGGAAACTGATATATCTTTTTAGCAATACGATCATAACCATATTCTCTTTCAGGATTAGCTGTAATTTGAATTAAAGCAACAACATGATCAGTATTTGTTTTATCCCAATTAATTAAAGTATGATACCCACATATTACATTTTTATCTTCTAATTTTTTTAGTGTTTCTTCTACATTTTCTTCACTTTCGTTTAAGGCGGCCGCTAGATCAGTAACTTCCAATCTTGCGTTATTTTCTATCAATGATAATAGTAATTTTTCATCCATAAAATATCCTCCTCTATTTCATTTTTATAATTATATAACATTTTAATAATGAGGTAAATGTTTCTTTTAGATATTCACATAAATTTGCTTGTCTAGATAAGATTTCTGGACTATAATAATAATGAGGTGAAAATATGATAATACAAAGTAAAAAAGTATGGATTGCTGATCAATTCATCCCTGCTCAATTAGAAATTGAGGATGGTATTATTAAAGAAATTTATAATTATAATGAAAAAGAAGTGACTAAAGATTATGGTAATTTGAGAATTCTTCCAGGATTTATTGATATTCATTGTCATGGTGCTTATGGTTTTGATACTAACGATGCCAATGAAGAAGGATTAAGAAAATGGACTAAAGGTATTGTAAGTGAAGGTGTTACTGGTTTTCTAGCAACAACTCTTACTCAAAGTGAAGAAGTCTTAACTAAAGCCGTAAGTAATGTCGCTAAAGTTGTTGAAGAAGGTTATGAAGGAGCACAAATTTTAGGTATTCACTTTGAAGGTCCTTATTTAAATAAAGCGCATAAAGGAGCTCAACCGGAAGAATACTGTGTTAAACCAAATGTAGAACAATTTAAAAGATATCAAGAAGCGGCTCATGGTTTAATTAAATATATTACAATGGCAGTAGAAAATGATGATGATTTTGCTTTAACTCGTTATTGTAGTCAAAATGATGTTGTTGTAAGTATTGGACATTCTGATGCAACATACGAGCAAGCTGTTCAAGCCTTTGCTCATGGTGCTAGAAGTATGACTCATGTTTATAACGCTATGTCTCCTTTTACTCATCGTGCTAACGGACTAGTTGGTGGTGCTTATCGTATTCGTAATATGTATGGAGAAATTATTTGTGATGGTAACCACTCTACACTTGCTGCCTTAAATAATTATTTTACTTCTAAAGGTCCTGATTACAGTATTATGATTACCGATTCATTAATGTGTAAAGGATTCCCTACAGGTACTAAATTTGATTTTGGTGGTCAAGAAGTTGTGATTTACCCAGATGGTAGTGCGCATTTAGTAGAAGCCGGAAATTTAGCAGGTTCTACTTTAAATGTGAATAAAGGTTTAAAAATCTTAATTGAAGATGCTTTAGTTCCTGTTAATTACGCTATTAATGCATGTACATCTAATCCAGCTAGATGCTTACACATAGATGATCATGTTGGTTATATTGGTGTAGGTTACGATGCTGATTTAGTTGTCTTAGAAGATAACTATGATGTCTTACAAACTTACTGCAAAGGGAAAGCTCAGTTAACTAAATAGTTATGAAAGAATACAGCAATGTATTCTTTTTTTCTTGTTTATATTTATGATACAATAATAAAAAAGGAGGAAAGATTATGTCTATTTTTTATGTTTCAAGTTATGGAAAAGGCAATCAAAAAGGAATCTATATTTGTGACTTCAACGAAGAAACAAAACAATTATCTTTAATAGAACATGTACAAACAAAAGATTTTCCTTCATATATGATTCAATCAAATGGAAAACTCTATGTTGCATTAAAAAATGCATCAAGATTTAATGATGGTGGTGGCGTTGCTAGTTATTTGATGGAAGGAACTGCACTTATCCCATATTCATCATTTCAATCTCAAGGAAGATCATACACACATCTTTGTTTAAGTCCTCGTGAAGATTATTTATTTACAGCAAACTATCATGTTGGTTCTACAGCATCCTTTACTTTAAAAGAAGGTAAAATTATCAATAAAATAGGTGCTGTTCATCATCATGGCTTAGGACCAGATTTATTAAAAAGACAAACAGGTCCTCATGCACACTGTGTTGGTATTACACCTGATCAAAAATACTTATATAGTGTTGATTTAGGAGCTGATAAAATTGTGATGTATGAATTTAATAATGGTGTTTTAAAAGAAAGAGAAGATTTAAGTCAAGCTGTTTTACCTGGAAGTGGTCCTCGACATATGATATTTTCAAAAGACGGACGTTACTGTTATTTATCCAATGAAATAGCTAATAGCGTAATGGTCTATTCTTATCAAGAAGGACATTATACTTTAATACAGGTTATTCACTGTGTTCCTAGACATTTCCACGGTTTTTCAAGTGCTTCAGCTATTAAATTATCTCCTAGTGGTAAACATTTATTTGTCTCTAATAGAGGTCATGATAGCATTGTTTTATATCGAGTTAATCAAAATAATGGAAAACTTTCTTTACTTTATATGGTGCATACCGCAAAATCACCACGTGACTTTACATTAGTAGATAATCGTTATTTACTTGTAGGTGGTCAAGATGATAATGTCATTGAACTTCTTACATTTGATGAAGAAAATGAAGAACTAGTTAAAACCGAAAATACATTAAGTATACCTAGTCCTGTTTGTCTTGTCGTCAAGGAGGAAAAGTCATGAAATACACAATAGAAGGTGGTAATCTTCCAGTTGTCATATGTCACCTAGATCAAGATGAAAGTATGATTTGTGATAGTGGTGCGATGGCATGGATGGATCCTGATATTGAAATGTCTACTAAAGGTGGTGGCTTTGGCAAAGTATTAAGTCGTATGATTTCCAATGAAACGCTTTTTCAAAATTACTATACAGCTAAAAAACCAGGTTTAATTGCTTTTGCTTCATCGTTTCCTGGTCAAATTAAAGCTGTAGAGATATCACCAGACAAAGAAATTATTATTCAAAAATCTGCTTTTCTAGCTAGTACCAGTCAGGTTCAAACATCTTTATTTTATAACAAGAAATTTTCTACCGGATTATTTGGTGGTGAAGGGTTTGTCATGACAAAACTATCTGGAACAGGTACTGCCTTTTTAGAAATTGATGGTAGCACTGTTGAATATCATTTAATAGCTGGTCAACAAATGATTATTGATACCGGTTATTTAGCCATGATGGATGCAACATGTACACTAGATATTCAATCTGTATCAGGAATGAAAAATAAATTATTAGGTGGCGAAGGGTTTTTCAATACTGTCGTAACAGGTCCTGGAAAAATTGTTTTACAAACAGCACCAATTCCAGCACTAGCAAGAACTCTTGCTCCGTATTTTCCATCCAATAAATAAGAACAAGTTTTTGTTCTTTTTTATTTGTATAAATGTTAAAATCTACCCGAGGTGAAATTATGAAACCAATGATTGCTTTTGATATTGATGGGACTTTGATGGATAATGTTCATCATCAAGTATGTCCTTCTACCCTTCAAGCACTTAAACAATTAAAAGAAAATGGATATCCTATTATTATTGCAACCGGTAGAGCCGTAGAATCATTAAAAAGAACAGGTATAGATCAAATTATTAATTGGGATGGCTTTGTGTGTAATAATGGACAAATCATTCTAGATCAAGATTTTAATATTATCGAAGAACATATTATTTCCCCGGAAATAGTCGAAGAATGTATTGATGTAGCAAAAAAACATCATATTCCTCTTGCCTTAAAGATGGAACATCGAATCTTAACTCAAGAACCTGATGATAATGTTTTAAACGCTATTCGCTTTTTTAATTCTATCCTTCCTCCAGTGGGAACTTATCATGGTCAAAAAGTACAAGCGATGATTGCTTATGGTCCTATGGGATATGATTATGAACCTTTTAGACATATTAAAGGACTTTCTATTCTACCTGGTGTTTCTACATATTGTGATATTACTCATAATCAAGCAACAAAAGCAACAGGTATAAAAAAGCTATTAGAGTTTTATCATTGTAATGAATATATTTGTTTTGGTGATTCAACCAATGATTTAGAGATGTTTAAATATGCTAAAATCTCTTTATGTATGGGACAAGGTGATCCATTAGCCAAAGAGAAGGCAACATATGTGATTGATTCTATTGATCAAGACGGTTTATATAAAGGATGTATCAAAATTGGGCTAATTTAATTTATTTTAGACTAGCCTTTTTTTATAAAATTCGTTATAATAATGCTGTTTTCAATGAGGTGACATTTAAGTGGAAACAGAAAGGATCACAAGAATGAATAAAAGAAACTCTGTGAATCTTTTATTATTGAACGCTATGATTGCGGCAATATACGCAGTTTTAACACTTATGTTGTCGCCAATATCATACGGTGAAATTCAATGTAGAATTTCAGAAGTGATTGTTTTTTTAGCCTTTTATAATAAAAAATACATTCCTGGTTTAACTGTAGGATGTATTATCGCTAATTTATTTTCACCACTTGGAATGGTTGATATTTGCTTTGGTACTTTAAGTACAATTATTGTTTGTATTGCCATGTACAAATCTAAAAACCATTATGTAGCTGCTGCTTTAGGTGCTATTATTACAGGTATCATTGTTGGTAGTGAACTTGCATATGTCTACTCAATTCCATTTGTTATTAACGCTATTTATGTAGCTATTGGTGAAGCTATCATTTTATTTATTAGCGCATTTATTTTTAAAGGTTTAGAAAAAAACAATAAATTTATTTCAATGATAAAAGAATAAAGTACTTGCGTAACGCAAGTACTTTTTTTATTGATATTCTTCACTAAAGAAGACTTGATGCCATAATGAAAAACAATAAATTGTCCAAACTTTTTTATAATAATCATGTTTATGATTTTTATGATCATCTAACATAGATATTAATTTTTGATCATCAAATAATTCTTTAATAATTGGTGTTTGTAATCCTTCATATACTTTCTTATATAAGTCATCTTCTCTCATCCATTCTCTAAGTGGAACTGGGAATCCTAATTTCTTTTTCTTATAAGCTTCATTAGGAATGACTTTTTTAGCAGCTTGTCTTAATAAAACTTTTGTGTTTTCTTTAGTTACTTTTTGATTATCTTTTAAAGTTGAAGCGACTTCAAAGACTTCTTTATCAGTAAATGGCACACGGCTTTCAATAGAATGAGCCATTGTCATCTTATCACCTTTTTGTAAGATATCCTTAACAAACCATGTTTGTAAATCAAAACTTTGTCTTTTTTGAATATTCGTTCCTTTCATTCCTTCAAATACAGGTCCCACAATATCTTTATGTGAATGTAAATGAGATGAATCTCTTAATAAATGTTTACAATCTTGAACAGAGAATACAGGGTTAACACCCACATAATAATCCTCTACTCTTTCACCATTACGAATTAAAAATGGTACACCTTTAACTGAAGGTAAATGTTTACATATTTTAGAAATAAAATGTCTGATACCAAAAGGAAGCTTTCCATAAATACCACTATCAATGTCTCCACGATATGTATTATATCCACCAAAGAATTCATCAGCACCTTCTCCCGATAAAACAACTTTAACATCTTTGCTTGCTAGTTCACTAACAAAATATAATGCGACAGCTGCTGGATCGGCTGTTGGTTCATCAAGATGATACATAATTTTAGGTAAGACTTCTAAGTATTCTTCTTTTGAAATAATTTTACTTTTATTTTCAATTCCTAATTGTTGTGTTAAATCTTTAGCATAACTAATTTCATTATATCTTTCATCACTATAACCTACTGTATAAGTATGTTGAGGACGAGCTAAAGATACTAGATATGATGAATCAATACCACTACTTAAGAAAGATCCTACTTCAACATCAGCAATTAAATGATGTTTAACTGAATCTTTCATAATTTCATCAATCGCTTTAATCATTTCTTGATCTGTTTTATATTGGTCTTTGAATTCAACTTTATAATAACGTTGCATATCAAATTGACCATCTTTATAAACAAAATAATGTCCTGGTAATAATTGTTTTACATTTTTAAAGAATGTATTTTCACCTGCTACAAAGTTCATTTGTAGATAGATATCTAAAACATCTTTATTTAACTCTTTATGAAAATCAGGATGATCTAAAAAAGCTTTAATTTCACTACCAAATAATAAGTGTTCTTGATCATAATAGTAATAAAAAGGTTTAATACCAAATTGATCACGGGCACAATATAATTCATGTGTTTCACTATCATATAAGGCAAATGAAAACATTCCTCTTAAATATGATGCTGTATCATATTTATGTTCTTGATACATATGTAAAATAACTTCAGTATCAGATTCTGTTTGAAATTCATGTCCTTTTGCGATTAAATCTTTTTTTAATTCTTTGTAGTTATATATTTCTCCATTAAAAACTAATACATATTTACCATAATGCATTGGTTGTTTTCCATTAGATAAATCAATAATTGATAAACGTTGATGTCCTAACGCTACATAATCATCAATAAATTGTCCTGATTCATCAGGTCCACGATGTTTAATACGTTCCATCATTTTAGATAAATCTTCTTTTGAATGATCATTTGTATGATAAAAACCTACTATTCCACACATAATTCTTTCTCCTATTTTTAGATGTTACCTCTTTTAAGGTGTTTTCATTGTATCACATATGCCTATCTATTTCATTAAGATATGCAAAAAAGAGATTAAGTGTAATTTTAAATAAAATTACACTTAACTCTTTTTATTTTAATTTTGTAATATCAACTAATGATGTTTGTCCTTTATGACGTTTTTCTAAACAGTTGATTAATGCTTGAGCAGTATCTAATGATGTATAAATTGGAATACCTGCTTCAACAGCAAATCTTCTGATAACAAAACCATCTTTTAAGTTATCGTTTCTTGTAGGAATATCGATAATTAAATCAACTGTATCTGTTAACATTAAATCAAAGATTGTATTTGTTTTATCAGCGATACGATTTATTTTTGATACTGGAATATCGTGTTCTTTTAAGAAATTATATGTTCCTTCAGTTGCATATAAATCATATCCAAACATATAGTATTGTTTAGCGATTGGTAAGAATTCTTCTTTTGCACTATCTTTAATTGTACAAATAATATTCTTTTTCTTAGGTAAGTTAATACCTGTTCCCATGAACGCTTTATAAATAGCTTCATCAAAATCTTTAGAAATACCTAATACTTCACCTGTTGATTTCATTTCAGGTCCTAAGCTAATTTCAGCACCTTTAATCTTTTCAAATGAGAAGACTGGCATTTTGATAGCTACTGTTTCTTTTTCAGGTGCTAAACCATATTCATATCCTTGTTCTTTAATTGTTTTACCCATAATAACATGAGTAGCCACATCAACAACTGGAATATCAGTTACTTTTGAAATATAAGGAATTGTTCTTGAAGAACGTGGGTTAACTTCAATAACATAAACTTGATCTTCATATACAATAAATTGAATATTAATTAAACCAATAACATGTAAAGCCTTAGCAAGTCTTTCAGTATAATCAACAATAATTTGTTTAATTTCTGGTTTGATTTTTTGAGTTGGATAAACTGAAATACTATCCCCGCTATGAACACCCGCTCTTTCTACGTGTTCCATAATACCTGGAATTAATACTCCATTTTCATCACAAATTGCATCAACTTCAACTTCTTTACCAGCTAAATATTTATCAATTAAGATTGGATGTTCTTGATATTGACGATTAATGATCTTCATGAATTTCTTAATATCACCGTCATTTAAAGCAATTTCCATACCAGCTCCACCTAACACATATGATGGTCTTACTAAGACTGGATATCCTAAACGATGTGCTGTTTCAATAGCTTCTTCTGTTGTAAAGACTGTAGAACCACGTGGACGATCAATATGACATTTTTCAAGAATTTCATCAAATCTTTCTCTATCTTCAGCAGCATCAACATCATCAGCAGATGTTCCTAAAATCTTAACACCCATTTCCATTAAAGCTTTAGTAAGTTTAATGGCTGTTTGTCCCCCAAATTGAACAATAGCACCATCTGGTTTTTCAATATCAACAATACTTTCTACATCTTCTGGTGTTAATGGTTCAAAATATAAACGATCAGCAATATCAAAGTCAGTTGATACTGTTTCAGGGTTATTATTAACGATGATTGTATCATATCCTGCTTCTTTTAATGCCCATACACAATGTACTGAACAATAATCGAATTCAATACCTTGTCCAATACGAATTGGTCCTGAACCAAGTACCATAATCTTTTTCTTTTCATCTTGAGGATCAACTTCGTTGTATCCACCATGAACTGAATAATAATATGGAGTTGAAGCATCAAATTCTGCTGCACATGTATCAACTGTTTTATATACAGCAACAATATCATTATCTTTTCTCATTTGATGAACATCTTGTTCAGATTTATTTGTATAATCAGCAATAACACGATCAGGGAATTCTAAACGTTTTGCTTCTTTTAATAAATCAACTGTTAATTCTTGAGTTTTAATTTTATTTTCTACTTCTACTAAGTGTTTAATTTTATCAATAAACCATTGATCAATCTTTGTAATATCATGAATTTCTTGTTCACTAATACCATTTCTTAATGCTTCAGCAACAACAAATAAACGATGATCATCAACATTTTTTAATTTATCTCTTAATTGATCATGTGGTAATCCATCTACTTCAGGAATATGTAAATCATAAATATTTTGTTCTAATGAACGAATAGCTTTCATTAAAGCTCCTTCGAAGTTATTACAAATACTCATAACTTCTCCTGTTGCTTTCATTTGTGTTCCTAATTCTCTTGAAGCACCAACGAATTTATCAAATGGCCATTTAGGAATCTTACATACAATATAATCTAATGTAGGTTCATATGAAGCATATGTTTTCCCTGTTACCGCATTAACGATTTCATCTAATGTATATCCTAAAGCAATTTTAGCAGCTAACTTAGCAATAGGATATCCTGTTGCTTTAGAAGCCAAGGCTGAAGAACGAGATACACGAGGATTTACTTCAATAACACAATATTCAAAACTATTTGGGTTTAATGCATATTGAACGTTACATCCACCTTCAATATTTAATGCAGTAATAATGTTTAAAGCCGAACTTCTTAACATTTGATATTCTTTATCAGATAAAGTTTGACTTGGAGCAACAACAATACTATCTCCGGTATGAACCCCTACAGGATCTAAGTTTTCCATATTACATACTGTAATACAGTTTCCAGCGCTATCACGCATCACTTCGTATTCGATCTCTTTCCATCCTGCAATACATCTTTCAATTAAACATTGGCTAACACGGGATAAACGTAAACCATTTGAACAAATATCATGTAATTCTTTTTCGTTATTAGCGATACCTCCACCAGTACCTCCTAATGTATAGGCTGGTCTAACAACAACAGGATAACCAATTTTTTCAGCAAATTCTAATGCATCATCAACATGATTAACAACAATTGATGCTGCACATGGTTCATTAATATTTTCCATTAATGTTTTAAATTCTAATCTATCTTCTGCTAATTTAATTGTATCTGTAGAAGTACCAATTGTTCTAACGTGATGTTTTTCTAAGAATCCTTCATCAGCTAATGCCATCGCAATATTTAAAGCATTTTGTCCACCTAATGTAGGTAAAATACTATCTGGTTTTTCTACTTCAATTAAATGTTTAACAACAGGTACTGTTAAAGGTTCAATATAAACCTTATCAGCAATATCCTTGTCTGTCATGATTGTTGCTGGGTTGGAATTAATTAAGATAACTTCTACCCCTTCTTCTTTTAAAGCTCGACAAGCTTGAGTTCCTGCATAATCAAATTCGGCAGCTTGACCAATAATAATTGGTCCTGAACCAATAACTAATACTTTTTTAATACTTTGATCTCTTGCCATCTTATTCTCCCTCCATCATTTTTACAAATTCATCAAATAATGCATCGGTATCTAAAGGACCTGCACAAGCTTCTGGATGGAATTGTACAGTCTTAATATTTTCATTTAAATATTGCATACCTTCAATTGTTTTATCATTAACATTGATAAACCAAGGTTTAGCAATATGACTATCAATAGAATCTTCACTGATAACATAGTTATGATTTTGTGTCGAAATATAAACACGTCCAGTATTTAAATCTTTAACTGGATGATTGGCACCATGATGTCCATATTTTAATTTTTCAGTATGGAAGCCATGAGCTAATGCCATTAATTGATGTCCTAAACAAATTGCAAAGATTGGCAATTTGCTATCAATTAATTTTTTAATTTCTTCAATAATTTGTGTATTTTCTTCTGGATCCCCTGGTCCATTAGATAACATCACACCATCATAGTTTCCTTCAATAATTGTACTTGCTGGTGTACTAGCAGGATATACTGTTACTTCAATTCCCCTATTTGCTAGTGATTTAGCAATATTTTTCTTAGCCCCAAAATCATATAAAGCCACTTTTAATGAACCTTCTCCAACTGTATAAGGAGCGTCACATGTTGTTTTTTCAACAACACCTGTTACTTTAAAGGCATGAATTTTTTCCAATACTTCAGATAAATCATCGTATTGAGTTGTTGTAATCATTCCATTCATACAACCTTTATTTCTAATAATTTTAGTAATATGACGTGTATCAACACCTTGAATACATGGAATATCATGTTCAATTAAATAATCTTTTAAATCAATATTTTTTCTAAAATTACTTCCTAAACGAGCAAGTTCGTTTACAACAAATCCTTCAACATGAGGTTGATTAGATTCTTGATCATCTAAACATACACCATAGTTTCCAATTAATGGATAAGTCATGACAACCGATTGCCCTGCATATGATGGATCAGTTAAAACTTCTAAATATCCAGTCATTGAAGTATTAAATACAAATTCACTGATAACTTCTTTTTGAGCCCCTACACTTTCTCCCTCAAAAACACTACCATCTTCTAAAATTAAGTAACCTTTCATTCTAATCCTCCTTTTTGGTTATAAAAAAACATATCAATAACAAGACTGATATGTTAATTATGAAAAATATAAAAACGAGACTTAAGATTCAATTGTTGAAAACCATATTTATGCGAAATCTTTTCCATATGTCTCATCCCTTTCTATTCCTGTATAGTATAGTAGAAATGATGACAATATTCAAGATATTTTTTATATTTATAATTAAAAAAAGATGAGCTTAAAAAAGCTCATCTTACCCCGTTATAAAAAAACAAAATCCAATCCAAACTATCATTTTTAAAAATACATAGTCTCTTTTTTTATAAACGTCTTTTTTCACGATAATAGAAGAGTCCTCCTACACACAAAGATAAAACAGTTAATATTAAATAATAATTTTCTTCACTTGTATCTCCTGTTTTCACTGCTGGCATCAAGTCATCATACATGACGACTTGTTGAACAACTTTACCATTGTTATCAATAGAAAAGTCGATGCTTTCAGCTACTTTATAATTCTTTGGTG
>OLOG01000487.1_pt1 | contig 35967 bp, 31 predicted proteins | sample 1672351 | NCBI WGS metagenome assembly OLOG01 (sample SAMEA3136674, study PRJEB25190) | human gut metagenome | biome: human gut; feature: human-associated habitat; material: faeces | place: Austria | collected 2013 | reverse complement strand
AAACGCCTGAAAAGTATGAGACAGTATCATTGGATGATTTGGTGGAATACAGCAAGTCTATGTTTGAATACTGGACAGAGGATGATTTTGCATCATCGTTTCGGAAGATGCTCACAATAGAACAATTTCGCAGTGAAGAGATGCAGAATTTATATCAGCAATATCTCGTGGCTGGACCTGCTTCCTATGTGAAAGATTTATTTGATAGCATGAGAATTACAAACGCTAAGAAAAAAGCTGTCAGATTCTATGCTGTTATGCATTTTTATTACAGCCTTTATGATGGAGCAGAAGATAAGGAAAATGTAAAAGATGAATTTGTATCAGCTATAAAAATCCTGGTACAAGATTTGAAGTGAAGGAGAATCAGATCATGAAAAATAATATAGTCATCCGTTTAGAAGAAAAAAGTGAATATCGAAAAGTAGAAAATCTGGTAAGGGATAGTTTTTGGAATGTATACCGCCCCGGATGCCTGGAGCATTATGTCCTTAACCAGTTAAGAAATGATCCGGCATTTGTACCGGAGCTTGATTTTGTGATGTATCAGGACGGAGAACTTATCGGACAGAACATCTTTGTAAGAACTGCAATCACAGCAGATGACGGAAGAAGCATTCCCATTATGACGATGGGACCAATCTGTATCAAAAACGAATATAAACGGAAGGGATATGGAAAAATTCTGCTTGATTATTCATTGGAGAAAGCTGCAGAGCATGGCTGTGGAGCACTATGCTTTGAAGGAAATATTAATTTTTACGGAAAGAGTGGATTCAGGCAGGCAAGCGAGTATGGTATCCGATATCATGGATTGCCGGAGGGGGAAGATACATCGTTCTTTTTGTGTAAAGAACTTGTACCTGGTTATCTTGATGGGATTACCGGAGAGTATGCAACACCGGAAGGCTATCTTGTAGATGAGCAGGAAGCAGAAGAGTTTGATAAGCAGTTCCCATATAAAGAGAAAAAGTGAGAATGACGATTTAGTAATTGTTAAACCGGATTACGATGAAGATTGTTATGGGTTGATTCAGAAAGTAAGTATGCTTGAACATAACAGAGAAGCGGTATGGCACGAGTTCTCTGATGTATAAGTTTATTTGGAAGGCTGAGAGCCTTCCTTTTTTCTTATGTCCGCAAATTTTATATCCTTATAATGCCTAAAATGAATATTCACAAAGATAAGATGCTATGGTATAATACAAGATACTGTATTAGGGTTTCTATGAGAGAAGCTGAAATATAGGAAAAGATTTAAAAGGCAAAGAACTTGGCAAGGGAATATCCTAGGAAAGTACGGGATTATACTCGGCCAGATTTTCAGATTGATTTGGAAAGAAAAAACAATGGCCCACTAAATGGCACACTTGCAAAAATAAGTATGCTGAAATCAAAGGATTTATAGGAGGAATATAAAAAATGAAATTAGGAATCGTGGGATTACCGAATGTAGGTAAGAGTACCCTTTTTAATTCACTGACAAAAGCAGGAGCGGAGTCTGCAAACTATCCGTTCTGTACCATTGACCCGAATGTCGGAGTTGTAACTGTGCCGGACGAGAGACTGAATGTCCTTGGCGAGATGTATCACACGAAGAAGATCATCCCGGCTGCAATTGAGTTCGTAGATATTGCAGGACTTGTAAAGGGAGCATCAAAAGGAGAAGGGCTTGGAAATCAGTTCCTTGCAAATATCCGTGAAGTAGATGCTATCGTGCATGTAGTACGTTGTTTTGAGAACAGTAATATTGTACATGTAGATGGAAGTATTGATCCGCTCAGAGATATTGAGACAATCAATCTGGAGCTTATCTTCTCAGACCTTGAGATCCTGGAGAGAAGAATTGCAAAGACAACAAAGGTTGCAAGAAATGACAAGGCAGCTGCAAAAGAGCTGGCTCTTCTTGAGAAAATCAAAGCACATCTGGAAGATGGAAGACTTGCCAAGACATTTGATGCAGTAGAAGATGAGGAAGAAGAGGAGTGGCTTAAGAGTTACAATCTTCTGACATATAAACCGGTCATCTACGCTGCAAATGTATCAGAAGATGATCTTGCAGATGACGGAGCTTCCAATGCAGGAGTTCAGGCAGTCAGAGAGTACGCTGCAAAAGAAGAAAGTGAAGTATTTGTAGTATGTGCAGAAATTGAAGCTGAGATTTCTGAATTAGATGATGATGAGAAAAAAATGTTCTTGGAAGATCTTGGTCTTACTGAGTCAGGACTTGAGAAACTGATCAAGGCAAGCTACAAGCTTCTCGGACTGATCAGTTATCTGACTGCAGGTGAACCGGAGGTCCGTGCATGGACAATTACAGAGGGAACAAAGGCACCGCAGGCAGCAGGAAAGATTCACTCTGATTTTGAACGTGGATTTATCCGAGCAGAGGTTGTTTCTTATGATGACTTGATTGCATGTGGAAGTCATGCAGCTGCAAAAGAAAAAGGTCTGATCCGTCTGGAAGGAAAAGAATATGTAGTAAAAGACGGCGATATTATGTTATTCCGATTTAATGTATAATCACAGTGTGGAAGGAAGTATGAAAAATGACTAGAACGATTGATTTTCCACATCTGGGAATACATCTTTCTTCAGTAGGGAATCATATTACGGTATTTGGATTTGATATTGCTTATTACGGAATGATTATAGGTGCTGGGATTCTTGCCGGAATTTTTATGGCAGTATATGAAGCAAAAAGAACTGGACAGAAAGAAGAAGATTATTATGATCTGTCTATTTGTGCAGTAATCATTTCAATCATCGGTGCCAGGGCATATTACGTGATTTTTTCATGGGATATGTACAAAGATGACCTGCTTAGTATTTTTAATCTCAGGCAGGGAGGGCTTGCGATTTACGGTGGTGTGATAGCAGCAGTTCTTACAGTAATTGTATTTGCAAAAGTGAAGAAATTATCAGCAGCACAGATTTTTGATACGGCAGGGCTGGGACTCGTGCTTGGACAGGCAATCGGACGCTGGGGGAATTTCTTTAACAGGGAAGCATTTGGAGAATATACAGATGGATTGTTTGCTATGAAACTTCCGGTAGATGCAGTCAGATCTTCGGATATCACGGATTTAATGAGAAAACACATGGAAACAGTGGATGGGATATCTTATATTCAAGTAAGCCCGACATATCTTTATGAGTCTATGTGGTGCCTCGCCTTGTTGATATTACTGTTGTTGTATCGCAGACATAAAAAGTTCCAAGGAGAAGTATTCTTGATGTATCTGTTTGGATATGGCGCAGGACGAGCATGGATTGAGGGATTAAGAACGGATCAACTCTGGATTCCGGGTACAGAAATTCCGGTATCACAGGTTCTTGCCGGAACCATTGTAGTTATATCATTTGTTTTGATTGTATATAATCGAATAAAGGTTAAGAAAAAAGCTGCTTGTTAGGCAGCTTTTTTAGTGCTTTTGCATTGGGAGGAGAAACGTCGTTAATTTTGTATCAAAAAAGGAACAAAAAGAAACGGAGAATATCTAGACTTTTAAGAAGTGCCGGACTATAATATAAGATATATGTAAAGAATTAGTTTTCTTGAATAATGTCTAAGGAGGAACAACAAAATGGCAAGAAAAATGAAAACCATGGATGGTAATCAGGCCGCAGCACATGCTTCATATGCATATACTGAAGTAGCAGCTATTTACCCAATTACACCATCATCTGTTATGCCGGAGCATGTAGATGAGTGGGCTACAGAAGGCAGAAAGAATATATTTGGAGAGACTGTTCAGGTGACAGAGATGCAGTCAGAGGCTGGTGCAGCAGGAGCCGTTCATGGATCCTTGGCAGCAGGAGCACTCACAACAACATTTACAGCATCTCAGGGATTGCTGTTGATGATTCCTAACTTATATAAAGTTGCAGGTGAGCAGCTTCCAGGAGTATTCCATGTATCTGCTCGTGCACTTGCAAGTCATGCACTTTCAATTTTTGGAGATCACTCTGATGTTTACGCCTGTCGTCAGACTGGTGCAGCTATGCTGTGTGAGTCCAGTGTACAGGAAGTTATGGATCTGACACCAGTTGCACATTGTGCAGCATTAAAGGGAAAACTTCCATTTATCAACTTCTTTGATGGATTCCGTACATCTCACGAGATTCAGAAGATTGAGACTTGGGATTATGAAGATTTGAAAGATCTGGTAGATATGAACGCAATTGATGAATTCAGAAAGCATGCTCTGAATCCTAATCACCCATGCCAGAGAGGTTCCGCTCAGAACCCGGATATCTTCTTCCAGGCAAGAGAAGCATGTAACCCATACTACGATGCTATGCCGACAATCGTTCAGGAGTACATGGACAAAGTTAATGCTAAGATTGGAACAGATTATAAACTGTTTAACTATTATGGAGCAGAGGATGCTGAGAAAGTCATCATCGCTATGGGATCTGTCTGTGATACTATCGAGGAGACAATCGATTACTTAAGAGCAGCCGGAGAGAAAGTCGGAGTTGTAAAGGTTCGTCTTTACAGACCATTCTGTGCACAGGCACTTATCGACGCTATTCCGGACACTGTAAAATATATCAATGTTCTTGACAGAACAAAAGAGCCAGGAGCAGAAGGAGAGCCATTATATCTGGATGTCGTATCTGCACTGAAAGGATCTAAGTTTGATAGTATTCCAGTTAACTGTGGACGTTATGGATTAGGTTCTAAAGATACAACACCGGCTCAGATCGTTGCTGTATTTAACAATGTTGACAGAAAGAGATTTACAATTGGTATTGAGGATGATGTTACACATCTGTCACTGGAAGTTGGAGCTCCGCTGGTTACAACACCAGAGGGAACAATCAACTGTAAGTTCTGGGGACTTGGAGCAGATGGTACTGTTGGAGCTAACAAGAACTCTATCAAGATCATTGGTGACAACACAGATATGTATGCACAGGCTTACTTTGATTATGATTCTAAGAAGTCTGGTGGTGTTACAATGTCACACCTGCGTTTCGGTAAGAAGCCAATCAAATCTACTTACCTGATTCACAAAGCAAACTTTGTAGCATGTCATAATCCATCTTATGTAAATAAATATAACATGGTTCAGGAGTTAGTAGATGGAGGAACATTCCTTCTGAACTGCTCATGGGATATGGAAGGTCTTGAGAAACATTTACCGGGACAGGTAAAAGCTTACATTGCAGACCATAACATTAAATTCTACACAATCGATGGTATCAAGATTGGTAAAGAAATCGGACTTGGCGGACGTATCAATACAGTTCTTCAGTCAGCATTCTTCAAGCTTGCAGCAATCATTCCTGAGGAAGAGGCAATCGACCTTATGAAGAAAGCAGCAAAAGCTACTTACGGAAGAAAAGGTGACAAGATTGTACAGATGAACTATGATGCTATTGATGCCGGTGCAAAACAGGTTGTAGAGATTCAGGTTCCGGATTCATGGAAATCTTGTCCGGATGAGGGACTCTTTACTCCGGAAGTAAAAGACGGCCGCGCAGATGTAGTTGCATTTGTTAAAAATATTCAGTCAAAAGTTAACTCACAGGAAGGTAATAACCTGCCAGTATCCGCATTTGTTGATTATGCTGATGGTTCTACACCTTCAGGATCTGCTGAGTATGAGAAACGTGGTATTGCAGTAGATATTCCGGTATGGAAATCAGAGAATTGTGTACAGTGTAACCGTTGTGCATATGTATGTCCACATGCAGTTATCCGTCCGGTAGCACTTACAGAAGAAGAGCTTGCTAAAGCACCGGAAGGAACAGAAGCAATCGATATGATCGGTATGCCGGGACTGAAATTTACAATGACAGTATCTGCTTATGACTGTACAGGTTGCGGATCTTGTGTCAATGTATGTCCAGGTAAGAAGGGTGAAAAAGCTCTTGTTATGGAGAACATGGAAGCAAATGCAGGTTCTCAGAAAGCATTTGACTTTGGTCGTGAGATCGAGGTAAAACCAGAGGTTGTTGCGAAGTTCAAACCTGCAACAGTAAAAGGAAGTCAGTTCAAGCAGCCACTGTTAGAGTTCTCAGGAGCTTGTGCAGGATGTGGTGAGACACCATATGCAAAACTGGTAACTCAGTTATTTGGAGATAGAATGTATATCGCTAATGCTACAGGATGTTCTTCTATCTGGGGTAACTCTTCACCGTCTACGCCATATACAGTAAACGCTAAGGGACAGGGACCGGCATGGTCTAACTCACTGTTCGAGGATAATGCTGAATTTGGTTATGGTATGTTACTTGGCCAGAAGGCTATCAGAAAGAGATTAAAAGCAGAAGTTGAGACAATTGCTGCAAGCGATAAAGCATCTGCAGAAGTAAAAGCAGCTTGTCAGGAGTATCTTGACACATTTAACTGTGGAGCATCTAATGGTGATGCTACAGATAAACTTGTTGCAGCATTAGATGGTTGTGATTGTGATACATGTAAGGACATCGTTAAGAACAAAGACTTCCTGGCTAAGAAATCCCAGTGGATCTTTGGTGGAGATGGATGGGCTTACGATATCGGATTTGGCGGTGTAGACCATGTTCTTGCAAGTGGCGAGGATATTAACATCATGGTATTCGATACAGAGGTTTATTCTAACACAGGTGGACAGGCTTCAAAGGCTACTAAGACAGGTGCTACAGCACAGTTCGCAGCTGGTGGTAAAGAGACAAAGAAGAAAGACCTTGCAGGAATCGCAATGAGTTACGGTTATGTATATGTAGCACAGATCGCTATGGGTGCTGATTATAACCAGACTGTAAAAGCAATTGCAGAGGCAGAGGCTTATCCGGGACCATCACTCATCATTGCTTACGCTCCATGTATCAACCATGGTATTAAGAAAGGTATGAGCAAAGCTCAGACTGAGGAGCAGTTAGCAGTAGAGTGTGGATACTGGAATAACTTCAGATTCAACCCTGCAGCAGAGGGCGCTAAGTTCACACTGGATAGTAAAGAGCCTAAGGAAGAAGGATATCAGGAATTCCTGGACGGAGAAGTACGTTACAACGCACTGAAGAGATCTAATCCGGAGAAGGCAGCAAGACTGTTCAAGAAGAATGAGCAGGAAGCTATGGAGAGATATGAGTATCTGAAGAAACTTGTAACACTCTATGGAACAGAAGAGTAGAATTGATTCTATAAAGGATACGAGAATTCAAGTGAACTTGAATTCTGATGTGTCATTCATGTAAATTAGAGGAGTGATATTGTATTTACTACAATATCACTCCTCTTTTGAATTGCCAAGCATACGACAAAAAGGTCCGGTGGACCTTTTTTAGTTTCGGATGTTCAAAAATGCCTCGGCATTCTTGCTGCGAGGTGCGCAGTAGAAGTATGTCATGCAATTGCATGATATACTTCTTTTACAACTGCGGACTATGCAAACTATACAAATTTAAAAATGTAAATTTGTTCACATTACTAAAATTGGTAACGATACCAAAAAAGCTTTTGACAAATTAAAAAAACAGGATTATTCTGTAGGTGAAAAGAAAAACAAGGAAGAATGAAAGGAGACAAAAAATTGGCAACGATATCAGACGTGGCCAGACTGTCAGGATTATCAGTATCAACAGTCTCCAGAGTTATTAATAATAAACCTCATGTCTCAGAAGAGAAGAAACGGAAAGTAAAAGAAGCAATGGACGCACTTGGTTATAGTCCACTGCAGGCAGCAAGGCAGATGAGAGGATCAGGATCAGGAAATATTGCAGTATCCATTCCGAGTATCACGAACAGCTTCTTTGCATATCTGGTTGATTCTATTGAGAGAACATGCCGGAAGTACAATTACAGAACACTGATTACTCAGACATTCGGAGAGAAGGAACGAGAGGAAGAAGCAATGGAGCTGGTGCGTATGCATCATGCAGATGGAATTATCCTCTGTGCGATTGAGAATGACTGGGATAAGATCAGATCCTATGAGCAATATGGAAAAGTGGTTGTATGCAATGAATACAACGAAGATACAAGCATTTCTACGGTGCGTGCAAGACAGTATGAAGGTTTCTATAAAGCAACAGAATATCTGATTGGAAAGAATTATCAGAAAATTGCCTACTGTACAGGAAGCCGCGGGGTGATGCATCAGCCGAATGGAATGAATATTGACAGTGACCGTTACAGTGGCTATATAGAAGCACTCGCAGCACATGGAATGACAGCAGATCCAAATCTCAATTTTACGAGAGCAAAGACCATGGACGATGGTAGAAGAATTCTCGAAGAGATACTAAAAAGGGAGAACCGTCCAGATGCAATCATTGCAGGAAGTGATGAGGTGGCAGCAGGAATTCTTACAGAAGCTATGAATCAGGGGATTAAAGTTCCAGAGGATTTGGCAATCGTAGGTGTGGATGATCAGCCGATTGCGTCACTGTTACCAATCCCGCTGACGACGATTCGGCAACCAGTGCAGGACGAAGGAATGCTCGCAGCAAAAGAGATTATTAGGCAGCTTTCAGAGGAACCAGATGATACAGTTAGAAAAGAATTAGAACTGGAATTGGTCATCAGACAGTCAGCATAGAAAAGTCATAACAATAAAAAACCAGCATATCGAATTAGAATATTACTAAGAAAATGATGTGCTGGTAAATTTTGAAACTAAATTGGTATCGATACCAATGAAAAACAAAAATTAAAATGTAAAGAAATCAGGAGGAGAACAAAATGGTAGTATTAGCAAGAATTGATCAGAGACTTATTCACGGACTGGTAGTAAATCAGTGGGCACCGGCACTTCAGGTAAAGAGATTTATGGTTGTAGACGATGTGCTCTGCAATAACGATGATATTAAAGCCAGCATGAGAATGGCAAAACCTGCAGGAACAGGAGTTTCCGTTATCAGTACAGAGACAGCAATCACAAACTTCAAAGCCGGAAAATATGATGGACAGAGAGTTCTGGTTCTTGTGAAAGAGCCAGAGACATTGATCAAATTGATGGAAGGTGGAGTTGAAATTCCAAAGGTTGATCTTGGAATCATGTTCAACGAAGATGGAAGAGAGGCAGTTACAAAGTTCATTGCCCTGAATGATAAAGAGAGAGCAGATCTTCAGACAATCAAAGACAAAGGGGTTCCGGTAGTTATTCAGTATGTGCCGACAGATGCAGAGGAAGCATACTAAGAAACATTATAAAAAACAGATTAAAGGTTAGAAAATAGAGTTTGAGGTGAAAAATTATGACAGTAATACAGGATATATTAATCGTGATTTTAGCAGGTTATATGACCATTGACCAGAATGGACCGGTCGTACTTTCCTGGTTCTCAGTAATTGTTGGAATGATTTCAGGACTGATTATGGGAGATATGAATACAGGACTTGTAATTGGTGGTACCTTCCAGTTAATGTCCCTTGGTGTTGCAGCGCTTGGTGGAGCATCTGCTCCGAACTACGGACTTGCGACCATTATCGGTACATTTATTGCAGTCCGTACCGGAACAGGGACAGATGCAGCGCTGGCAGTCGGACTTCCGGTAGGACTTCTTGCGATTCAGTTAGAAGTTGTTGTAAGAATTGTAAATAACTTTGTAGCGCATAAGATGCAGAATGATAATAACGCAGGAAAATGGGGCAGAATGAACCGTGAGGCATGGCTTGGACCTGCAATCTGTTCCCTCCAGACAGTGATTCCTACCATTATTGTCGTATGCTTTGGTGCGAATGTAGTAAACTTTATTTTAAAATTTATTCCAGAGTGGGTAACAAATGGACTCTCAATAGCAGCAGGAATGCTTCCGGTAGTCGGAATCGGAATGTTGATGCGTTACATGCCGGTAAAGAAATTCCTTCCATTTATATTAATCGGATTTGTACTTTCCGCTTATTTAAATGTACCGGTACTTGGAATTGCAATTGTAGGATTTGCTGCAGCTTTCTGGTATTTTACAACAGAGCTTAGAAAATCAGATGCGACAGAGGCAGTAACTGTAGCAGCAAATACAGTAACAGAAGAGATGGGAGATGATTTCGATGAGTAATGAGATGAATACAGTAAATCAGAAAAATACGCAGACTCCGGTAGAGCAGACTGCAGATGGAAGATATAAAGTAACAAAACGCGATCTTAGAAGAACAGCAGCAAGATATAACTTCATGGCATGTAACATTTTCAACTATGAATCTCAGATGGGACCGGCAGTTGCCTGGGCGATGGCACCGGTACTTCGCAAGATTTACAAAGATGATGAAGAATATAAAGCAGCGTTAAATAACCACTTTAACTACTACAATTCAACAACAGCTATGTCCAGTGTCATCTTAGGAGCAACACTTGCCATTGAAGAAAAAGACGGAATTGAAGCAAAAGAGACAGTACAATCATTAAAAACAAGTCTTATGGGACCATTTGCCGGAGTCGGCGACACATTGATCTGGGTATTGTGGCCGACAATTATGGGATCTATATCAGGATATATGGCACAGCAGGGCAACCCGCTTGGAGCAATTGTATGGTTTATCTGCAACATTCTGTTCTGGTTTGTGAAATCAAAATTATTTGAAGTTGGTTATACTTCTGGAACAAAGCTGATTACAAATCTTGGAAAGCGACTGGCAGTATTTACCGAGGCAGCCTCTATTATGGGACTGAGTGTTGTCGGTGCTCTGATCGCGACATCGGTTAAGATGACAACGGGACTAAATTTTAAGGTCGGTGAAGTTAAACTTGCTCTTCAGGCAGATGTCCTTGATAAGATTATGCCGGCACTTCTTCCGGTACTTCTGACCGTACTGGTTTACAAACTTCTTGGAAATAAGAAATGGACACCTACAAAATTAATTCTTTTGATTATCGTAATTGCATTAGTTTGTTCATTCTTTGGAATTCTGACGGTATAAATATTCTAAAATGGCTCCTGTCTATCATACAGACAGGAGCTATAAAATTAAAAGCATAGTAGAGAAAGGAATAGATGGATTATGAAACGTGTAATTGTAACTGCATCTCATCACAGAATGGCTGATGGATTAAAGGAGACATTGAATTTTATCACAGGCGGACTTACAGAGGTTGTTTCTTTAAGTGCCTATGTAGATAACCGTCCGGTGGAGGAAGAGATTGACGAACTGATGAATGGATTCGCAGATGAAGACGAGGTGGTTGTCCTCACAGATCTGACATCTGGAAGTGTTAATCAGAAATTCTTCAAATACCGTAACCGTCCACATACTCATATTGTCAGCGGAATGAATCTTCCACTTGCAGTTACGGCTGCTATGGAGCCTCAGGACGATTATATCAGTACCGAGCGTATGGCACAGATTGTGGAAGAGGCAAGAATGGAAATTAAATATGTAAATGCAATTGCAGATGATGGAGATGATGAAGATGAATAGAGCGGATTGGTGGAAGAAAAGCGTTGTATATCAGGTGTATCCGAAGAGCTTTAAGGATTCTAATGGAGATGGGATCGGAGATCTGAACGGACTGAAGGAAAAGCTTCCATATCTGGAGAAGCTAGGAATCGATGTAATCTGGCTGAATCCGATTTTCCAATCACCACAGGTAGACAACGGATATGACATTTCAGATTACAGACAGATTGAACCGACACTTGGAACTATGGAAGACTTTGACGAACTTCTTGCAGAGGCACATAAGCACGGAATTAAAATTATTCTCGACCTCGTAGTGAACCACACTTCCGATCAGCATCAATGGTTCCAGGAAGCGAAAAAATCAAAAGACAATCCATATCATGACTATTATATCTGGAAAGATGAAGTGCCGAATAACTGGGGATCCAGTTTCGGTGGCTCTGCATGGGAGTATGTAGAAGCAGTTAATCAGTACTATCTTCACTGTTTTGCAAAAGAGCAGCCGGATTTGAACTGGGATAATCCAAAGGTCAGAGAAGATGTCTATGATATTTTAAGATTCTGGCTGGATAAAGGCATCGACGGATTCCGCATGGATGTTATTACATTGATCTCCAAGGATCCGACATTCCCGGACGGACCGATCATACAAAATAAGGCATATGGAAGCTATTATGCAGGCTGTGCAAGTGGTCCGAGAGTTCACGAATATCTGAAAGAAATGAATCGGGAAGTACTGAGTAAATATGATATTATGACGGTTGGGGAAGCACCGCATACAAGCGCTGACGAAGCAGTCCCATACACGGCAGCCGGTGAGAAAGAGCTGCAGATGGTCTTTCATTTTGACCATATGCATTTGGATTATGATGAAAATGGAAAATATGCAAAGACAAGAGTAAAGCTTACCGACTTAAAGCGTGTCATGACTGAGTGGCAGGAAAAAATGCATGCTTGTAATGGCTGGAACAGTCTCTACTGGAGTAATCACGACCAGGCAAGAGCCGTAACAAGATTTGGAAATGAAAGTCTGGCGTATCGCGTTATTTCTGCAAAAATGCTCGGAACCGTGCTTCATATGATGCAGGGAACACCATATATTTTTGAAGGCGAAGAGCTGGGAATGACCAATGCGTTTTTTGATAAGATTGAAGATTACAGAGATCTGGAAGCGATTGATATCTTTAAAGATTTCACAGGTAGAAAGGGATTTTCCGAGAAAGACACACTGGAGCTTTTGAGACTGAAATCCAGGGATAATGCAAGAACACCAATGCAATGGGATGACACAAGACATGCGGGATTTACGGAAGGTACTCCGTGGATTGATGTGAATCCAAATTATACAGAGATTAATGCAGAAAAATGTCTGGAAGATTCGGATTCTGTATTTTACTATTATCAGAAGCTTGTAAAACTACGTCATGAAGTTCCAGTCATCACAGATGGTGAGTATGAACTTCTGGATGCCGAAAACGAAAAAATATATACGTATCTGAGAAAAGGTGAGAATGAATCATTGGTTGTCGCAGCGAACTTTACGGATGAAGAAATCGACTATCAGGTAGACGAAAAAGTGAAGGCACAGGAGAGCAGCCTGCTTATTTCTAATTATGGAGACGCACCGGATACATTTAACAATCATCTTACATTAAAACCATATCAGGTTTATGTGTATATGATAAGATAACAATAAAGATAAAAACAATTCCTTGAAAATGTGTGATGTTGTCTTTAACATAATATTTTCAGGGAATTGTTTGGTTATAAGGAGTAAAATATGGGAAAGACAGAGAATAATAGAACAATTAAACTTCTGGCCCTGGATGTGGATGGAACTTTATTCGATGATAATGGAAAAATCAGCCAGGCGTCTATTGATGCAATGAATCAGGCAAAAGAGGCAGGAATAGAGGTTGTGCCGACATCAGGAAGAGATTATGATGGAATTCCCTGGGATCAGTTAAAAAATGTAGATATTAATTATGTTATCACGACAAATGGAAGTGCAGTTTATGAGGCAAAGACGAAAAAATGTCTCTATGAAAAATATCTGGATTCCGGGAAAATGATTCCGATATTTGAATATCTTCTGAAAAAAGAAATATATATCAATGTATTTGTAGATGGTGTCAGTTATACACCTGTTCAGGTCTATCCTTATATTGACAATCTGGATCTTCCGGACTATGTGATCCAGCACATGAAAGAGAATCGAAAAGGAATCAATGATTTGATAGAATACTTAAAAAACGGTGATGCAAAGATGCAAAAAGCAACTTTAAACTTTCAAAAGCAAGAAAAAGGTAAACTTTTGAACCGGGAGGAAGTGCAGGAATATCTGGAAGAATGTCCAGATATCAAGGTCGTTAACGGAGGATTCAACAATCTGGAATTTACAAAAGCTGGTACCAATAAGGCCTCTGGACTTAAGTTCCTTGCAGGACATCTTGAAATGACGATGGATGAAGTCATGGCAGTTGGAGACAGTGAAAATGATATTGAGATGTTAAGAGAAGCAGGACTTGGAATTGCCATGGGGAATGCAGCTGATGGCGTGAAAAGCATAGCAGATGAGATAACACTGGATAATGGGCATGAAGGTGTTGCAGCTGCGATTGAAAAATATATATTATAGTATCGAAAAAGGGAATATAAAATAATAAGGTATTAAAAAGCCTGTTGTTGCAATAATGCCGAGGCGTTCTTAAATTACATACATAAATGGAAATAAAACGGAATGATATTGGAACTATATTGAATTAATATGGAAAACATGATAATATAATGGAAAGAATGCCGAGGCATTCTTGAATGGATTGGAGGGGATGCAATGACGGTAGAAGAGATGAAGCAAAGAAAAAAGGAATTTGGTTATTCGAATGAGAAACTTTCAGAGCTTTCAGGAGTACCGCTTGGAACGGTGCAGAAAGTTCTTGCGGGAGTTACCAGATCTCCAAGATATGAAACTTTAATTGCGCTTGAAAGGGTATTGAAAAAGCAGACAGACAGCATCGGTGAAGCGTTACCAGAGATATCTGAAAAGAGACAGGGCGATTATACGATAGAGGATTATTATTTAATTCCGAAGGAAAGACGTGTTGAACTTATTGATGGTGTGATTTACGATATGGCTTCACCGACTGCCATTCATCAGATTCTGTCTACAGAATTGTGTAATATAATCCGGTCATATATCAGTCAGCAGAAAGGAAGATGTATTGTCATGGCGGCACCTATGGACGTACAGCTTGAATGTGACGATAAAACTATGGTGCAGCCAGATGTTATGGTCGTCTGTGACCGTGACAAGATTACAAGAAAATGTATATATGGAGCCCCGGATCTGGCAGTGGAGATACTTTCTGATTCTACAAAGAAAAAAGATATGTATGTGAAATTGGGAAAATATATGGATGCAGGAGTTCGGGAATACTGGCTGGTGGATCCGAAGGGGAAGAAGGTTATTGTGTATGATTTTGAAGCAGAGGTAACACCGTCTATTTATGGATTCAGCTCCAAAGTTCCAGTGGGTATATTCAAAGGAGAATGTGAAGTAGATTTTGCAAAGATTTATGAATATATTAGCTTTCTGTATGAAGAAGACGATGCATAAAAAGAGACGTGGGGCATAAAGCTGTATGCGTGATCCAGAAGATCAAGGGTCATGTGTACAGCTTTTCTTTGCTTATATTTTGCCATTTTAGGAATAATCTGGAAACTTTCTTCATAGGATATATATAGGCAGGCTGAAAAAACAAAGTTTTGAAAAACAGAAAGGGAGTTACAGACATGAAAAAAAGAGGAAGAAGATGTTTGATTTCATTACTCCTCGGGCTCTGCCTTCTGATGCCGTCACAGATGAAGGTATTGGCGGCAGATGCACAGGAAGACAGTAGTTCTGTACAGGCTGTAGAGGAGGCGGTGCCAGATCAGGAAAATGCTACTATAATAGATGAAAATCAGATTGACAATACGATGCAGGATGACCAGGATATTGCAGTACAGGCAAATACTTATCCTGCTACAGGCAAGATTACTGCAAAAGTATATCTGAGATACAGTAATGCGATACCAAAAGATATTAACCAAGATTTTGGTATGGATGAATTTGGACCATCGGGTAACAATACTCCGTATTTTACAGTTACGGTGGATCTGGACCAGTTGAATAAAAAGCCAGTAAAGACTTATGTAAAAAACTATGGTCGGACATGGTACATCTATTATTCCATTGACAGTGATGAATCTTGGAATCCAGGAGATAAGGCAGATGCTGCGAACCGGGTGCAAAATGCCGCGAATCTCTGGGAGCAGGCAATTCTGCAGGCTATGAGCAGTACGGATCAGAAGAAGTTTGAAAATGTATTTGGAAGCAATATGTTTGTCGGTTATGTCCTAAAACGGGAGAATGATGGCTGGCATATTGACGGAATTCTGAAGAAAGATCCACCGGTTTATGTAGTGGAGTTATATGATCAGAATAATCAGGCATTATTTGCAATCTCTTCCAATGAACAAAAGCTTCCAGGTGTTACTTATGCAGATTTTAAAACGAAAGTGGAAGAAGCACTTGGTGGAACGAATTATCAATATCTGACAGAGGAAAAAGACCGGATTGTTCTGAACTACAACAAAGATGGACGGATATGGCGGGTGACTATCACGCCAAAGACAGATGGGGCAGATAAAGATTATGCAGGAATTTATCATGTGGATCCGACAAATAACAAGTTTTCTTACCGGACTGTTTCGAGGAATACCTATTATCTGAGTCGGATGAAGATTCAAGTAGAAGATGTGACACCGGTCAATCTGACCATATCCAAGACTGTAAAAGGCAGTGCAGCAAATCCAGCCGAACATTTTACATTTACACTGACTGCATCCAGATTGGCAGGAAAGACATTCGATGTAATTTATAATGGAACCCAGAATTGTTCACAGACACATGCCTCACAGATTATATTTGATCAGTCAGGAAATGCCAGCGTAGTTCTGAAAAATGGTGAGTCAGCTACGATACAACAAATCACATCTGGAGACGTTAGGATCAAAGAAGAAAGTGGAGATTACTGGGCTTCTGTTACTGTAAATGGTGCTGATGAGAGATATGACCAGGAGAATGGCATCCTGCTTAATATTGACAATACGAATGTCACAGCTGCATTTACAAATCAGATGGAGCAGCAGCCAGTGACAGGGATTGCCATGATGACATTTCCGTATGTGCTGATTCTTTGTATCGCAGTGCTGGCATTGGGATATGTATATGCCAGAAGAAAGAGAAATGTATGAGACAGAACAAAAAGGAGAATAAGAATAAGAGGAAAAATGAAGAGTGGCTTTGGAACGCCAGGCATGCATCATCGGTAAAGGATATTGCACATGTTATTGAAACTATGCAATTTCACAGAATATTTGGACTGGTTGATGAACAGGAAGTGTGGGATAAGCTTCTGATTCTGGACGAAATGTATCGTAGAGTCTTTTTTATCCAGGAAGAAAAGTTTCGCATGCAATTAAAGGAGAAACATGGAGCAGAGTATACAATCTAACCGGGCAGGTAGTACGGAAGAGGTAATCCGGCAAAGAAGGCAGAGAACGATACTTCGGAAGCTTCGTGGCAGTGATCTTAGAAAAGCAGCATTTCTTGCGGTCTTTCTTGTGCTTCTGTTCAGGTGTGTGTTCGGAGTGACATTTGAGTATGGAAGCGATATGAAACCGGCAATCGGTGACAAAGATCTGTTATTATACTACCGCCTGCAGGACTCATATACGGGAGGTGATGTAGTCGTATATGAAAAGCGAGGAGTAGAGATGGTCGGAAGAATTGCGGCGATGCCTGGTGAGACAGTGGAAATTACGAAGGACGGACAGCTTGTCATAAATGGTTATACACAGGCAGATATAAACCAGGAAGATATGTATAACCCGGGAAATGAAAATGGTACAGGAAAAGTAACGCTTAAAAGTCAGCAATATTATATTTTAAGTGATGATCACAGTGTGTCCAGAGACAGCAGGATACTGGGAGCAGTATCGAAAAACGAGATCCGGGGACTTGTTATCACTGTGATCCGAAGGAGAAATATATAATCAAAAAAGAAATAAAAAAGTTGCTTTAGAATATGGAAAGGAATGTAAGGTATGAAAAAGTTTACTAAAAAACTGGTAGCATCTATGCTGTCCACAGCAATGCTTATGGGTATGTCATTAACTGCATTTGCAGCGAATTCGCAAACACAGGGAATTAGTGTTAATGGATATTCTGGACCTGGAAGGCAGATTACCAAGACCTGGTCAGTTGCAGAAAATGGATTACTCAATGATTCAGAAACATTTGATTTTGCATTAGAGTACACAGGTTCTGATGCAATCGGAACCAATGCTTCGAGCACACCGACATTTAATGGAAGTGAAATGACACAGAATAATGCCACAAAGACGGCGCAGATTACATCAGCATGGAAGACAAAGGCAGCAGGCGGAGCAAGCTCCAGTGAAACATTGTCTTATGATGAGTTATTCGACGGAATTAGATTTACAGCTCCGGGGTTATATCACTTCATGTTAAGCGAGAATCCGGGACACAATCCCAATATTGCATATTCTGATCAGTCTTATTTGTTAGATGTTCAAGTTGTATGGGAGACAGAAGATAACGGATCCCAGACAGGAAATTTAAAGGTATCAGGCATTGCAACAACGAGTGTGGCAACCAATCAGAAAAGTGAAGGGGCAGGATTTGAAAATACAGAAGCTGATGCAGAATCTTTAAAAATAACAAAAACTGTTTCCGGAAGTGCTGCAAATAAAAATGATGAATTCACTTTTACTGTTGTTGTGAATGGAATTGACGGAACTTATTCTACAAACAAAGCAGATGTTACAGTGACAAATGGAGAGAAAACTACATTTACACTGAAACACGGCGAGACGTTTGAAATTAAAAATCTTCCGGCAGGGGCAGATTATACTGTAAAGGAGACTGACTCAAAAGGGTATGATACAACAAATGTCAGTGTGAATGGTGAAAATGCAGTTGAAAGTAAGAGTGCAAACGGAACAATTAATCTGGATGCAACAAACACAGTTGCTTACACCAATATTGACACAGTTACTCCACCGACAGGTGTGATCCTTCATTTTGCCCCAGTCCTTCTTGCATTTGCAGCAGCGTTCGGTGGATGCCTCGTATTTTTCCGTCATAAAAGAATCTAAGGATGGAACGAACGCCGGAGTATTATCTGACTAAAGGGCTTGATATGGTTGTAAATGGCGTGGCGGCAGTTATTTTTTTATGCTGCCTCGCCTATGCCGGTTATGCGCTGTGGGACAACTGGAGCATTTTAGATGGCTCGGAAAATGCACTGAAAACGATGGTGGAATATAAACCAGACGAGGCAGAAGGACTTTCTTATAATTTCAGTCAGCTTATGGCTATGAATCCGGATGTATGTGGATGGATTGTTATGGATCATACAGGAATCGACTATCCAATAGTTCAGGGAGAGGACAATTTTGAATATCTGGATAAGGATGCACTTGGAAATCCGGAGATATCCGGAAGTATCTTTTTGGACTGGCAGAATAATCGGAAGTTTACAGATCCATATATGGTACTTATGGGGCATCATATGCAGGCAGGAAAAATGTTCGGTGATCTGGATAAATATAGTGATGAAGCATTTTTTCAGAAAAATACAACTGGGAAAATTTATCTGCCGGACCGGGTGCTATATCTGGAAACAGCTGCGTTTCTTACAGTAGATGCATATGACAAATATATTTATCGAACCCAGTGGGATAATGTATCGGAAAGGCAGGAGCTTTTGAAACGCATTTATGAACAGGCGCAGTATACAAGAGGAGAAGAACTTACGACGGAAGATCAGATGGTAGCACTGTCGACCTGTTCTACAAGCGGAACAAATGCAAGACATGTTCTCGTATGCAGGATTGTGCACAGCAGTGCTTCGGAGGAAGGAAGTGGAAAAGTATATGTGGAGACGGAAAATGAATGAGAAAATGCGGGGGATAAATATACAAGAGAAGGCAAGTATGTGTGGAAAATGTAAAATGTGGCTGGTAATGGTAGTTTTTGCACTGATATCTACAGCGATGTTATCTTCAGTGAAAATTCATGCGGCAAGTGCAGAAGAAAACCAGATGGCAGATATAGAAACAAATCATGTGACAGCGGTAGAGAATACACAGGAGCAGATAACGGTCAATATTCCTGTGAAATTAAAAATTACTGGAAACTCGCAACAAAACGAAATATTTTCGTTTCTATTAAAACAAAATGATGAACAAAGTCCGATGCCGAAGATTTCAAAAATTCAGATAACAGGAACAAAGAAAGATGCATTTCAAATTCAGTATGAAAAGCCGGGGGTGTACAGATATACGATCAATCAGGTGGCCGGTGATGGAAAAAACTGGATATATGACCAGTCCGAGTATTCCCTGGAAGTCTATATTATGAGAAATGAACAGACAGATACGCTACAGTCACTTATTGTCGCATACAATGCAAAAGGCGAGAAAGTTGATCCTGTTTTTATGAACAGATATCAGGCACCGGAAGCCAAACAAAAAAGCATGACGGTCAAGACCGGGGACAGCGCAGATATAAAAACTCTGGCAGGTCTGATGTTGATTTGTGGAGGAATTATGATTGGGACTTACGAATATAAAAAGAAAATAGAAAAAAAGTAATTGTTCATTAGTTGTTATATGCAAAAAGAAAATAACAGACAGAAAGTTTCACAGGAAAGCAGAGCGCATCACCTTATTATACGATTGTAAGGTGAGCGCTCTTTTAATCTATAACTGAAGTTTATATAGAGAGATTAACAATTTGAGGACTATTGTAGGGAGTGTTAAACTATAAATAGTACGTATTTTACAGATGTGAGGAAACATTATGGTAAAAAAAGGAACCTGTGGTTTATGTCAGGGCGGCTGTGCAGTAGTTTATACTATTGAAAATGGGAAAATTGTGAAAGCAGAACCAGATAAAGAATCTCCGAAAGGAAGATTATGTACGAGAGGAGCATTGGTACCAGATATTCTTTATGGGGAGGAGCGTATCAAACGTCCATTGATCAGAGTTGGCGAGCGTGGAGAAGGAAAATTCCGCGAGTGCAGTTGGGAAGAAGCTGTTGACAAAGCTGCGGAATTACTGAAAAAAACCGCAGATACATATGGCGACATGGTAAAAGTAATAACGCCATTCGCAGACGGAACATTTAAAGCGAAAATCCGTGGCATTGCAAGACATGCTAGTAATAATAAAAATGATAAAAAAATAACGATAAAAGTATAAGAAAAAGGATTGACTTTTTTTAACATAGGTGATAAAAAGGTACTATGTGAATAAAGAATTTGCTTGATAGAGGTGCGGGATTCATCAGTAATGATCGGCGACAGCTTGGGAAGCTGCCGGACATGAAAGGGGAGACCGCCGAAGAAAATGTAATATCCCAAGTACATTTTCTGGGGCGTGGCAGAATATGCTGCGAACTGTCACATCGGTGGAGCGCTATCAGAGTATAATAAAGAATAGACCGTAAGGAGAAAGAACGGGATATTTGGACTGATGAATTATACCGTGAGTGCACGACGCAGATGCATTCACGGTTTTTCTATTTAGATTTATAGTTGACATGAAAATGTTTCATGACAGGTATGAAAAACAGGTATAAGATCTGTGGTAGAAAAGATATAACCAGGCAGAGCTTTATTCCGAAAATATTAAATTACATAAAGGAGTAGAGATTATGTTGAAAAAGAGAAAACTGGCAGCCTGGGGGGCTGTAGTTTGTCTTCTGATGCTGACTATGAGTTCTGTCACAGTTTTTGCAGCAGAAGAGACAACAGAGTATGTGCCAAAGATGTATGCATCTTTTTGGGCGCTGGTACCACCGGTTGTAGCAATCGTGCTGGCGCTGATCACAAAAGAAGTTTACAGTTCTTTATTTGTAGGAATTGTGATCGGAGGACTTTTCTGGTCAGGATTTTCATTTGAGAATACAGTACTTCATGTATTTCAGGATGGTATTGTAGGGGTTCTGACAGACAGTTATAATATGGGAATTTTAGTATTCCTTGTGATTCTTGGAATTATAGTGTGCATGATGAATAAAGCAGGAGGTTCCGCTGCATTTGGCCGTTGGGCGAGCGTGCACATTAAGACAAGAATTGGAGCCCAGCTTGCGACAATCGTGCTTGGAGTTTTGATTTTTATTGATGATTACTTTAACTGCCTGACCGTTGGAAGTGTTATGAGACCAATCACAGATAAGCATCAGGTATCAAGAGCGAAGTTAGCTTACCTGATTGATGCTACGGCAGCCCCGGTATGTATCATTGCACCGATTTCCTCATGGGCGGCGGCAGTTACCGGATTCGTAGAGGGAGAGGACGGATTTTCCATTTTTCTCCGTGCCATTCCATTTAACTATTACGCACTTCTGACAATCCTGACCATGGTTCTTCTTGTTGTGTTAAAGGTTGACTATGGCTCAATGCGTGTCCATGAAGATAATGCATTAAGAGGAGATATCTATACTACACCGGACAGACCGTACGCAGATGCACAGGATGATGTAGTTGAAGAAAAAGGCGGCGTGATTGATCTTGTATTTCCAATTCTTGTACTGATTGGCTGCTGTATTATCGGAATGCTTTACAGTGGAGGATTTTTCAGTGGCGTTAGTTTTGTAGAAGCATTTTCAGCCAGTGATGCGTCAGTCGGACTGATGCTTGGAAGCTTCTTCGCATTTGTGATCACGGTTATTTTCTATGCACTTAGAAGAGTTCTGAAGTTTACAGATTCTATGGCATGTATTCCAGACGGATTTAAGGCTATGGTGCCGGCAATCCTGATTCTGACATTTGCATGGACACTGAAAGCTATGACAGACAGTCTTGGTGCAGCAGAGTATGTGGCAGGAATTATGGAGACGGCTGCGACAGGACTTGTGAATTTCCTCCCGGCAATTATTTTCCTGGTGGGTTGTTTCCTTGCATTTGCGACCGGAACTTCCTGGGGAACATTCGGAATTTTGATTCCAATCGTAGTTGCTGTATTCCAGGGAACAAATGAAACGATGATGATTATCTCTATCTCAGCCTGCATGGCAGGTGCGGTATGCGGCGACCACTGTTCGCCAATCTCTGATACGACGATCATGGCATCAGCCGGAGCGCAGTGCAATCATGTAAATCACGTATCGACGCAGCTTCCATATGCTATGACTGTGGCAGCAGTATCATTTGTGACTTATGTCATTGCAGGATTTGTACAGAACGCGTGGATCTGTCTGCCAATCGGTATTGTGCTGATGACAGGAACACTTTTGGTGATCCGTGCAATTACAGGAAAAGAAGAATAAAAGAACGAAAAGAACATTTGCCTTAAGAAATGGATCCGGTTTTTAGGATATTTCTAAAGAGCAGATGTTCTTTTTTGGTTGCCAAGCATACGACAAAAAGGTCCCGGTGGACCTTTTTTAGTTTTCAGCTTTGGAAATTCTGATGATTTGCAGATACATTTTACAGGCGGTATTTAGTGAAGGATAAAAATACGCATGTATTCCAAAGGGCTTACAGTTTATTTTATGGAAAAATGTGATATAATAGCCTCAGTGTATGAGAAAGGAGAACATCGGAAAGTTTATGAGTGTAAAAGACTTAACGACGTATGAAGTATTAAAAGACGAAGATTTAAAGGGTATTAAAGCGAAAGGAAAGCTTTTAAAGCATAAGAAAAGTGGCGCGAGAGTTCTGCTTGTTGAGAATGATGACAATAACAAAGTGTTCAGCATTGCATTTCGGACACCGCCGTCAGACAGTACAGGAGTTCCGCATATTATGGAGCATTCCGTACTCTGCGGGTCAAAGAATTTCCCGGCAAAGGATCCATTTGTAGAGCTGGTGAAGGGATCTTTGAATACATTTTTAAATGCAATGACGTATCCGGATAAGACTGTTTATCCGGTGGCAAGCTGTAATGATAAGGATTTTCAGAATCTGATGCATGTATATATGGATGCGGTTTTGTATCCGAATATTTACAATCATGATAAGACATTCCGTCAGGAGGGCTGGAGCTACAAGCTGGATGAAAAAGATGGCGAGCTTTCCTACAATGGAGTTGTATACAATGAGATGAAGGGAGCATTTTCCTCACCGGAGGGAGTTCTGGATCGGGTTGTTCTGAATACCTTGTTCCCGGATAACTGCTATGCAAATGAATCCGGTGGAGATCCGGAAGTGATTCCACAGCTTACTTACGAGCAGTTTCTTGATTTCCATAGAACATATTACCATCCGTCCAACAGTTATATTTATCTGTACGGAGATATGGATATGGAGGAAAAACTTCGCTGGCTTGACGAGGAATACCTGTGTCACTATGACAAAAAGGACGTAAACTCAGAGATTCATTTGCAGAAGCCATTTGATGAGGTACAGGAGAAGACTTTTGAATATTCTATAGCAAGCGATGAATCTACAGAAGAGAATACATTTCTTTCTTATAATAAGGTCATTGGAACAACATTGGACCGAGAACTCTATCAGGCATTTGAAATCCTGGATTACGCACTGTTATCTGCACCGGGAGCACCGCTTAAGAAGGCCCTTACCGATGCCGGAATCGGAAAAGACATTATGGGTTCTTATGACAACGGTGTGTATCAGCCTATTTTCTCTGTCGTTGCGAAAAATGCAGAGGAAAGTCAGAAAGATGAGTTTGTGAAGGTGATTGAAGACGTTCTTAGAGATCAGGTGAAGAATGGCATCAACCAGAAAGCGCTGCTGGCAGGAATCAACTACAACGAATTCCGATACAGAGAAGCTGATTTTGGAAATTATCCAAAAGGACTTATGTATGGACTCCAAGTCATGGATAGCTGGCTTTATGATGAAAACCAGCCGTTTATCCATATTGAGGCGTTAGAGACATTTGAATTTTTAAAGAACAAAGTTGGAACCGGATATTATGAAGAACTGATCCAGAAGTATCTGCTTGACAATACACACGGAGCAATCGTAGTGGTCCGCCCGGAGCAGGGACGTACAGCACGTCTGGATGCACAGCTCCAGGACAAGCTTCAGAAATATAAAGAGTCATTGAGCAATGCAGAGGTTGAAAAACTGGTGGCAGACACGAAGGCGCTGGAAGAGTACCAGTCTGAGCCGGAAGCGATAGAAAATCTGGAAAAAATCCCGGTACTGCGCAGAGAAGACATTTCCAGAGAGATAGCCCCATTCTTTAATGAAGAAATGAAGCTGGCAGATGTGCCGGTTGTTTATCATGAGATTGAGACAAATGGAATCGGATATGTGAACGTTATGTTCGATCTGTCCGGTGTCAGTGCAGAAGAACTGGCGGATGTTGGAATCCTGCAGTCAGTACTTGGAATTATTGATACAGAGAACTATGAATACAGTGAGTTATTCAATGAGATAAATGTAAATACCGGAGGAATCGGTACATCACTGGAGCTGTATAATAATGTGACACGTGTGAAAGAAAAAGAATTCAAAGCGACATTTGAGATCAAAGGAAAAGCATTATACTCACAACTTGAGAAAACATTTGCCATGATGGCAGAGATTCTTACGGCATCAAAACTAGATGATACGAAACGAATCCGGGAGATTCTCGCTATGTTGAAATCAAGGCTGCTTATGAAGTTCCAGTCTTCTGGACATACGACCGCAGCACTTCGTGCACTGTCTTATGCATCACCGTCTGCTAAATTCAAAGATATGACAAGCGGAATTGACTTCTACAAACGAGTTGCCTATATAGAGGAACATTTTGACGAGGAAAAAGAGGCGTTATCGCAGAGATTGTACGCACTGACAAAGAAAATCTTCCGTCCGGACAATATGATGATCAGCTATACAGCGGCAAGAGAAGGTCTTGAGGGCATGGAGCCGAGAATCGCAGAATTAGCCGGAAAACTCAATCATGAGAACGTAACAGAGACACCGTGCATCATTCATTGCGAGAAAAAGAATGAAGGATTTAAGACTGCATCAAAAGTTCAGTATGTAGCACGCACTGGTAACTTCATAGATCGTGGCGTAGAATATACAGGAGCACTGCAGATTCTCAAAGTGATCTTAAGCTATGATTATCTGTGGCAGAATATCCGTGTCAAAGGCGGAGCTTACGGCTGCATGAGCAGTTTCAACCGCATCGGAGAAGGTTACTTTGTGTCTTACCGTGACCCGAATTTAAAACGTACCATTGATGTATATGAGGGCGTGGTAGATTACCTGGAGAACTTTACTGTCAGTGACCGTGATATGACAAAATACATCATTGGAACAATCAGCAACATTGATCAGCCAATGACACCGGCGACCAAGGGCGAACGTTCTATGAATCTCTACATGAACAAAGTAAGTGCCGAGATGATTAAGAAAGAACGCGCACAGATCCTGGATGCGTCACAGGAAGATATCCGGGCACTCGCCAAGGTGGCAAAAGCAGTACTGGCAGCAGACCAGTTGTGCGTCATTGGTGGAGAAGAGAAAATAGAAGAAGATAAAGAATTATTTGGCGTTGTGACAAGCTTTTAACCAGGGATGTAGCATTTCGTTGAAATACTACGTCCCCATCAGTGATTAGGGGTGCCCCTAATTGAGAGGAGATTATATGAAGAATGATTTTAAGTCTGGTTTTGTGACATTGATCGGACGTCCGAATGTGGGAAAATCTACATTAATGAATTACCTGATCGGGCAGAAGATTGCCATTACATCTAACAAACCGCAGACAACACGTAACCGTATCCAGACGGTTCTGACAACGGATGAAGGTCAGATTGTATTTGTTGATACACCAGGAATCCACAAGGCGAAAAACAAGCTCGGCGAGTACATGGTAAATGTGGCTGAGAAGACATTGAATGAAGTGGATGTCGTGCTTTGGCTTGTGGAGCCAACTACATTTATCGGAGCGGGCGAACAGCATATTGCAAAGCAGCTTCAGAGAGTCAAGACACCGGTCATTCTCGTCATCAATAAGGTGGATTCTGTGAAGAGAGAAGAGATTCTGCCGGCAATTGCTGCATACAAAGATATTTATGACTTTGCAGATATTGTTCCGGTATCTGCAAGAAGTGGTGACAATACAGATGAACTTCTGCGCGTCATTATGAAATATCTTCCATATGGACCACAGTTTTATGATGAGGACACAGTGACAGATCAGCCGGAACGTCAGATTGTGGCAGAATTGATCCGTGAGAAAGCACTGCACAGTTTGCAAGATGAAATTCCGCATGGAATCGCGGTTGCGATTGACCGCATGAAAATGCAGAACAAAGTTATGCATATTGATGCAACGATCATCTGTGAACGTGATTCACACAAGGGGATTATCATCGGAAAACAGGGGAGTATGCTGAAAAAAATTGGAAGTACTGCCCGTTATGAGATTGAGAGAATGTTGGATTGTAAGGTCAATCTGAAGCTTTGGGTGAAGGTGAAGAAGGACTGGAGAGACAGCGAATTTCTGATGAAAAATTTTGGATATCGGGAAGAAGAATAAAATGAGTGGTATTTGGGGGAATCTAATCATAAGGAAAAACATTTACATGAAAACAAGCTTATGATGAGGTGACCTTATGGAAGAAAAGTACTGGAAGCAATTTATGAAGACAGGAAGGATTGTGGACTATCTCTATTACCGTGGCATGAAGATTTGCTACAGAGTCATGGAGCGTTCACAGAAGAAGACCTATGAATCAGATTACCGTGACGGGCATGGTGCTTTCGGCAACTCCGGTGGGCGATTATGACAGACGTGTTGTACTGCTTACAAAAGAACGTGGGAAAATTGCAGCATTTGCAAGAGGAGCCAGAAGAACCAATAGTTCCCTCCTTGGGGTGACAAGCCCATTTTCATTTGGAGAATTTGTAGTCTATGAGGGGCGGACATCATATACATTGATGTCGGCCTCTATTTCCAATTATTTTTCTGAACTTCGGACAGACGTGGAAGGTGCTTACTATGGTTTTTATTTTCTGGATTTTGCAGGGTACTATGCAAGGGAAGCCAACGATGAGACAGAACTCTTAAAACTTTTGTATCAGACACTGCGCGCCCTTACAAATGTACATATACCAAATCGGCTGATTCGGTGCATTTATGAGTTAAAGGCGGTTTGTATCAATGGAGAAGGTCCACAGGTGTTTGAATGTGTCAGTTGTGGAAGATGGGAAGAAAATATGAAGTTCAGCGTCAGAAAAGGCGGTCTGGTCTGTAGAAAATGTGAGATTCATGCGCCGGACGCGGTGGCGGTTGGAACATCTACATTATATACGCTTCAGTATATTATCAGCTCAAAAGTAGAGAAGTTATATACATTTGCAGTGAAAGATGAAGTGCTTTTGGAACTGGAGAATCTGATCCGCAATTACCTGAATGTATACGTGGGAAGAAACTTTAAATCATTGGAAATATTAGAGACAATAGTTTGATTTATAGAAATTTATAGAAATACAAAGTAAATATATGGGAAATAGACTTGAAAATAGATAATATTAACTGTATAATTATTAACAATATCAGAGGAGAAGGAGAAGGGAATATGGTAGAAAAAACAATGGACAAAATTGTAGCTTTAGCAAAATCCAGAGGATTCGTGTATCCGGGGTCTGAGATTTACGGAGGACTTGCAAATACATGGGATTATGGAAATCTTGGAGTTGAGCTTAAGAACAATGTAAAAAAAGCATGGTGGCAGAAGTTCATTCAGGAATCACCATATAATGTCGGCGTAGATTGTGCGATCCTTATGAATCCACAAACATGGATTGCAAGTGGTCATCTTGGCGGATTCAGCGACCCTCTTATGGATTGTAAAGAATGCCATGAGCGTTTCAGAGCTGATAAACTTATTGAAGATTACGCTCACGAGCATGGTATTGAGATTGGAGACAGCATCGACGGCTGGAGCCATGAGCAGATGGAGAATTTTATTAAAGAGAATAATGTTCCATGTCCGACTTGCGGTAAACATGATTTCACAGAGATCCGCGAGTTCAACCTAATGTTCAAGACATTCCAGGGAGTTACAGAAGATGCAAAGAATACAGTATATTTAAGACCAGAGACAGCACAGGGAATCTTTGTAAACTTTAAGAACGTACAGCGTACATCAAGAAAGAAGATTCCATTTGGAATCGGACAGATTGGTAAATCATTCAGAAATGAGATTACACCAGGTAACTTTACATTCCGTACAAGAGAGTTCGAACAGATGGAGTTAGAGTTCTTCTGTGAGCCTGATACAGATCTTGAGTGGTTCGCTTACTGGAAGAAGTTCTGTCTTGACTGGTTACACACACTGGGACTGAAAGACGAAGAAGTACGTTATCGTGACCATGATAAAGAGGAGCTTTCATTCTACAGTAAAGCAACTACGGATATCGAGTTCCTGTTCCCATTTGGCTGGGGAGAACTGTGGGGAATCGCAGATCGTACAGATTATGATCTGACACAGCATATGAATGTATCAAAACAGGATCTTACTTATTTTGATGACGAGAAGAAAGAAAAATATACACCATATGTTATTGAGCCGTCACTTGGAGCAGACCGTGTAGTTCTTGCATTCCTGTGTGCAGCTTATGATGAAGAGAATATTGGAACAGAAGATAAGCCGGATACAAGAACTGTTCTTCACTTCCATCCGGCACTTGCACCAGTGAAGATTGGTATACTTCCACTTTCTAAGAAACTCAACGAAGGCGCAGAGAAAGTATATGCACAGCTTGCTAAGAAATACAACTGCGAGTTCGATGACCGTGGAAATATCGGAAAACGTTATCGTCGTCAGGACGAAATCGGAACACCATTCTGTGTAACATACGACTTCGATTCCGAAGAAGACGGAGCAGTTACAGTACGTGACCGTGACACAATGGAGCAGGAGAGAATCAAAATAGAAGATCTTGACGCTTACTTTGAAAAGAAATTTACATGGTAAAATAAAATTAGGGACGTAGTATTTAAAATACTACGTCCCTAATTCATTTACGCGAGCAACGAGCCAAAGTCCGTGCTTGCACGAGACCTTGGCGACTGCCGCGATAACTTGAGAAACTCGCGAAGCGTGTTTCTCATAGTTATTTCCGTGTACGCATGTCTCCGATTGCTGTAAAGAGGACATCGGTAGATGAGTTCAGTGCGGTTTCGCAGGAATCCTGGATAACTCCAACGATGAATCCGACACCAACGACTTGCATAGCAACATCGTTCGGAATACCGAAGAGGCTGCAGGCAAGTGGAATCAGAAGGAGTGATCCACCGGCTACACCGGAAGCTCCGGCAGCGCTGGCTGCAGAGAGGACGCACAGAATCAGTGCAGTCGGGAAGTCTACGTGGATATCCAGTGTATGTGCTGCGGCAAGTGCCATAGTGGAGATTGTAATAGCAGCTCCTGCCATATTGATAGTTGCGCCAAGTGGAATGGAGATGGAGTAAGTATCCTCGTCCAAACCAAGATCTTGGCAGAGTTTCATGTTGACCGGAATGTTGGCAGCAGAGCTTCGGGTGAAGAATGCTGTCAGTCCACTGTCTTTCAGGCAGCGAAGCACAAGTGGGTATGGATTCTTACGAAGGCAGATAAATGTAATCAGTGGATTCATAATAAGTGCCACGAAGAGCATGGTTCCGACCAGTACGCAGATCAGACGTCCGTATCCGAGAAGAACGTCGAGTCCCTGCTCGGAGATTGTAGTGAAGATCAGTCCCATGATACCAAATGGTGCACAGTTAATGATCCATTTTACTGCAGTCGCGATAGCATCTGAAATATTCTCCAAAGCATTCTTTGTGCCATCACTTGCGCTCTTAAGAGCAATGCCAAGTATGATGGCCCATGCAAGGATTCCGATATAATTGGCGTTTACCAGTGAGTCGACTGGATTCGAAACGACATTCATTAGCAGATTTTTCAGCACTTCTGTGACACCGGTCGGTGGTGTGATATCCTGAGTATTCGTGCTCTGTGAAAATGTCAGAGTTACCGGGAACAAGTAGCTGGCAATAACTGCAGATAATGCTGAGAACAGATTGCCGAGCAGGTACAGTATCACGATAAAAGACATGTTTGTTTTCTGGCCTTTTGCCATGCGGCAAAGGGAACTCATAATAAGAAAGAATACAAGAAGCGGTGCAATTCCGCGAAGTGCTCCGACGAACAGGTCTCCAAGAATGGAGATTGCGGTCGCCTGTGGGAAAATAAGTCCCAAAGCAATTCCGATGATTAGACCGCAGATAATGCGTTTGATCAGACTGATGTTGTTCCATTTTTGAATCAAATTTTTCATGTTCATTTCCCCTTTTGATAGTATAACAATTAAAATGCAATTAAAATTATAATGAACTTTAGGAAAAATGTAAATAATGTATTTATAATATGATATACTTATTATCAAATTGTGGCAGAAATTTAGCTGCGAAATATAAGAAAAAAGGAGCCTTGAGCATGGAACGTAGAAATGCATGGAAAGTATATGACCAGACAGAACTGGAAAAATTAGACAAGATCAATGAGACATATAAGAATTGTCTGGACGATGGAAAGACAGAACGTGAGTGTATTACACTTGCGGTGAAAAAGGCAGAAGCTGCCGGATATAAGAATTTAAAAGAGCTTCAGAAGGAACATGTAAAATTAAAAGCCGGGGATAAAGTGTATGCAGTGTGCATGGATAAGAGTATTGCACTGTTCATCATCGGTCAGGAGCCGTTGGAAAATGGAATGAATATCTTAGGTGCACACATTGACTCTCCGCGTATTGATGTGAAGCAGAACCCTTTATATGAAAATGAAGAGCTGGCTTATCTGGATACTCATTATTATGGAGGAATCAAGAAATATCAATGGGTAACACTTCCGCTTGCTCTTCACGGTGTGATCGCAAAAAAAGACGGAACAATTGTTCCGGTCAGCATTGGAGATGAGGAGGAAGATCCGGTATTTGTGATTACAGATCTTCTTGTACATCTTGCATCAAAGCAGCTTGAGAAAAAGGGAAGTGTAGTCGTAGAAGGCGAGAAGCTGGATCTTTTAATTGGAAGCCGGCCGCTTGAGCAGGATCCTTCTCTTGATCAGGAAGAAAAAGAAGCAGTTAAGGCAAATGTGATGGAACTTCTGAAGAAATATTATGATATGGAGGAAGAAGATTTCCTCTCTGCAGAACTTGAGATTGTTCCGGCAGGAAAAGCAAGAGACTGTGGTCTTGACAGAAGCATGGTGCTGGCATACGGTCAGGATGACCGTGTTTGTGCATTTACATCTTTATTTGCAATTCTGGATACGCCTCAGGTTACACGTACCGGATGCTGCATCCTTGTAGATAAGGAAGAAATCGGAAGCGTAGGCGCAACTGGTATGCATTCCAGATTCTTTGAAAATGTAGTGGCTGAACTGGTTGCTATGACTGACGGGGAGTCCGAGCTGCAAGTCAGAAGAGCTTTGCAGAATTCCAGAATGTTATCTTCCGATGTAAGTGCAGCATATGATCCGATGTACGCAGATGTGTTCGAAAAGAGAAGTTCTGCATTTTTCGGAAAAGGACTTGTATTTAATAAATTCACTGGAAGCCGTGGTAAGAGTGGTTCTAATGATGCCAATGCAGAGTATCTTGCAAAGATCCGTGGTGTCATGGACGATGCAGACGTATCTTATCAGTTTGCAGAGCTTGGAAAGGTCGATGCCGGCGGCGGTGGAACAATTGCTTACATCATGGCAAATTACGGCATGGAAGTTATAGACAGCGGCGTGGCAGTGTTATCCATGCATGCACCTTGGGAAGTGACAAGCAAAGCCGATGTATACGAGGCATATAAAGGCTATGTTGCATTTTTGAAAAATATGTAGTATTTACGTGTATACGTTGCACGACGTGCATTTCTCAGTAAAGATGCCAAGAACATTTTTAAGGAACGAAATATGTCGAAAAGTATGCGAATTATTGTAGAGCAGAGGGAGAATAATCCCTCTGCTTTATTGACAAAAATATAACAAAGTGCTACAATATAGTTGCGGCTTACAAAAAATATAATGTTGGGGTTTTTGCCTCATGACCATTTTTCTACAAAAACAATGGTGTTTTTGGCTTTGACCCTTAACAGGAAATGTATTAGGAGGTCATAGCTATGGCGAAATGGGTTTATATGTTTACAGAAGGTAACGCTACCATGAGAAATCTCCTTGGTGGCAAAGGCGCAAATCTTGCGGAGATGACGAATTTGGGACTGCCGGTACCACAAGGCTTTACCGTGACAACGGAAGCCTGCACACAGTACTATGAAGATGGCAGACAGATCAATGACGAGATTATGAAACAGATTCTTGAAGCCATTGATCAGATGGAAGTTATCACAGGCAAGAAATTTGGTGATAAGACAAATCCGCTGCTCGTTTCTGTTCGTTCTGGAGCACGAGCATCGATGCCAGGTATGATGGACACAATCCTGAATCTCGGACTCAATGAAGAAGTTGTCGAGACTTTGGCTTGTGCGTCCGGTAATCCACGTTGGGCATGGGACTGCTATCGCAGATTCATTCAGATGTTTTCCGATGTAGTTATGGAAGTAGGTAAGAAATATTTTGAAGAGCTGATTGATCAGATGAAGGCAAAACGTGGAGTGAAGCTTGATGTAGAGCTTACCGCGGATGATCTGAAAGAACTGGCAGGGCAGTTTAAGGCAGAATATAAAGAAAAGATTGGTACCGATTTCCCGACAGATCCAAAAGAGCAGTTAACAGAAGCTATAAAGGCAGTATTCCGCTCCTGGGATAATCCTCGCGCAAATGTGTATCGTCGCGACAATGATATTCCTTATTCCTGGGGAACCGCAGTTAATGTTCAGATGATGGCATTTGGAAATATGGGCGATGACTGTGGAACCGGAGTTGCATTTACCCGTGATCCGGCAACAGGAGAAAAAGGATTATTCGGAGAATTCCTGACCAATGCACAGGGAGAAGATGTGGTTGCAGGTGTCAGAACTCCGATGCAGATTACAGAGATGGAAAGAAAATTCCCAGAGGCATTCATAGAATTTAAAAATGTATGTAAGACACTGGAAAAACATTATAGAGATATGCAGGATATGGAGTTTACGGTAGAGCACGGAAAACTTTACATGCTGCAGACAAGAAATGGTAAGAGAACTGCACAGGCTGCACTGAAAATCGCGTGTGACCTGGTAGACGAGGGCATGAGAACAGAAGAAGAGGCAGTTGCAATGATCGATCCTCGTAACCTGGATACCCTTCTCCATCCGCAGTTCGACCAGAAAGTATTAAAGAGAGCAACAGCACTTGGAAAAGGAATTGGTGCATCTCCGGGAGCTGCATGCGGAAAGGTTGTATTCTCTGCTGAAGATGCAGTGGAGTGGGCAAAACGAGGAGAGAAAGTAGTTCTTGTCCGCCTGGAGACATCACCGGAGGATATTACCGGTATGAAATCTGCACAGGGAATCTTGACAGTCCGCGGAGGAACGACTTCCCATGCAGCAGTAGTTGCCCGTGGTATGGGAACATGCTGTGTATCTGGTTGCGGTGATATTGCAATGGATGAAGAAAATAAAAAGTTTACCTTAGCAGCGAAAACATTTCACGAAGGAGACGCAATTTCCTTAGATGGAACGACGGGAAACATTTATGAAGGCATCATTCCTACTGTAGATGCAACAATTACAGGTGAGTTCGAGAAGATCATGAACTGGGCTGATAAATATCGTACTATGAAAGTCCGGACAAATGCGGATACACCGGCAGATGCTAAGAAAGCGGTAGAACTTGGAGCAGAAGGAATTGGACTTTGCCGTACAGAGCATATGTTCTTTGATGAGAACAGAATTGCAGCATTCCGTGAGATGATCTGTGCAGATACAGTAGAGGAGCGAGAAGCAGCACTGGATAAAATCCTGCCATATCAGCAGGGAGATTTTGAAGCACTCTACGAAGCATTGGAAGGAAATCCGGTTACAATACGTTTCCTGGATCCGCCACTTCATGAATTCGTACCAACGGAGGAAGAGGATATTAAGAAGCTTGCAGATGCACAAGGAAAAACGGTAGAACAGATTAAAAATATTATTGCGAGTCTTCATGAGTTCAACCCGATGATGGGACATCGTGGCTGCCGCCTTGCTGTGACCTATCCGGAAATCGCAAAGATGCAGACAAAAGCAGTCATCCGGGCAGCTATTAAAGTAAAGAAAAATCATCCGGATTGGAACATTAAGCCGGAAATTATGATTCCGTTGGTTGGAGAAGTCAAAGAGTTAAAATATGTAAAGAAATTTGTAGTAGAAACTGCAGATGCAGAGATTGCTGCATCAGGTATTGAATTGGAATATGAAGTCGGAACAATGATCGAAATTCCAAGAGCAGCACTTACTGCAGATGAGATTGCAAAAGAAGCTGACTTCTTCTGCTTCGGAACAAATGACCTGACTCAGATGACATTTGGATTCTCCCGTGATGATGCAGGAAAATTCCTGGACGCATATTACGATGCAAAGATTTACGAAAACGATCCATTTGCAAAACTGGATCAAAAAGGTGTTGGAAAACTGATGGAGATGGCAATTGCACTTGGAAAAGAAGCAAATCCGAACCTTCATATTGGAATTTGTGGAGAACATGGAGGAGATCCGTCATCTGTAGAGTTCTGCAATGAGTTGGGATTGAATTACGTTTCCTGCTCACCATTCAGAGTTCCAATAGCCAAACTTTCTGCTGCGCAGGCAGCAATTAACCAGAAATAGTACACTGTAGGTGACTAACATAGAACGTTAATTAGCTTATATAGAAAACCCCTTACATCAATTATGGTGTGAGGGGTTTTTTACGTGAAAAATGTACAAAAGTTCTTAGATATGGTAATATGATGATTAAGATAAATAGGAATTTGTCTGCGAAAAGTCCGTAAATAAGCGGATGTTAATATGTGTTGCTTGTGGCAATGGCTCTTTTGAATGTAGAGTTGAATTATCAAAATCAAGGAGGAAAAGATTATGTTAAGTAATAATCTCAAAAGAATTAGAAAGTCAAAAGGGCTATCACAAGAAGAACTTGCAATTAAACTGAACATAGTAAGACAGACTGTATCAAAATGGGAGAATGGTTTATCAGTTCCAGATTCGGATATGTTAATTACATTGGCAGATGAATTGGATACTTCTGTAAGCGTATTGCTTGGAGAAACTGTAATGGAGCCGATGACAGATGACCTAAAAGCAATCTCTGAAAAATTAGAGGTAATTAATTTACAGCTGGCAAAGAGAAATATGTTCAAAGTAAAAACGATTCGTTGGATACTTATCACGTTATGTGCGTTTATAGTGCTTGCTTTTATTGCTCTTGCAGTTATGCAAAGTTTTTATCTAAGGTGGGATTATAATAACCCAGAGTTTGCAGTTGCAGGAACCATATTACATGGATTTGAATTTGTCTTTGTGAGATTAGCACCACTTGCTTTCATTGCTTCTATTATTGGAATCGTAATTACCTATAAGAAAAGATAACTTCCAGTTTTCGGAGGTCGAAGTATGGGATTGCTTGATAGGTTAA
>OLOG01000486.1_pt1 | contig 35978 bp, 25 predicted proteins | sample 1672351 | NCBI WGS metagenome assembly OLOG01 (sample SAMEA3136674, study PRJEB25190) | human gut metagenome | biome: human gut; feature: human-associated habitat; material: faeces | place: Austria | collected 2013 | reverse complement strand
AGTAAAGTACTAGCATTCTATTATTCTAGCAACACCCTAAGATTAATCGCTTACTAATGTTTGGGTGTTTTTTATTGGAAGAGTTTAAAATTAATATAATCCGTAAACGGTAAGTAAGTGTTTTCTGCAAAAAAGAAATAAAAAATAAAGAAAGTAAAAAATAAGTTCACTTTTTTTTAGAAATTTCTATTTATAATAATAAAGATTAAGGAATATATATTAGCAAGAAATTTTTTTAAAAGCTTTGTTATTAGTTTTGCAATTGTTTTAGATGATTATTGAGTGTATGAATAATATGTTGGAATATATTAAAAAAACAAGATGTGTGATTAAGATTATGGACGAGTTGAGAATACATAAATAGAGAGAAAATTAGAAATTAGTTTCACACTTTATTTAGAAAATTCTTCTACATTATAAAGAGGACAAAGATAAATTTAGTGCTGTTTATTATGAAATTTTTTATCTATGATGTAAAATGAATGAGATATATTAATAAGTGTAAAATTGTAAAAGATTGTGCAGAATACTTGATTGTTAATAAACAAAAGTTTATAATAAAATGACCTATTATTCTGTATTTAATAGAGTTATTTTAAAGAGTACATACAAAAGAAAAAGTCATATACTATCATAACATTTAGAAATTAGTGATTTAATTCATTTATACGCAAAGCAAAAAATACTTATTAATGCAAATAAATATAACTATATAGGGAATATTTATTTGTAGGGAAACATTATTATTTAACAAAAGGGAATTATAAACAGGCTTTTGTCATATATTATACATATAATAATATATGACCGTGAAAGGATATTTTATGTATGGTAATTATAGCATGGATACGTTGCGCATGATGAATAGAGTGGATGGGGATATAAGGCGTAGAGCAATTTATGATCCAAGATTACGCAATTCATTGAGCGTACAACAAATGCATAAAATGAAGGAGCGCGAGAGAAAGAAATTTAAGGAAGATGTTATGAAATGGTAAGTAACAAATTACAAGAAGACTTTTTTTGTTTGTGCTCTTTTGTACGTTTTGCATAAATTTATAAATACAGAAGATAAAGGGGGAATTTCATGAAGGAGAGATACAGGGAATTATTAGATGTTAATCCAATGTATAAAATGGGATTTAAAATTTTAGATGAAAAGCAGTTAGTGAATATGTTGCCAACATATAAAAATTTACTGGATAAATTTGAAAAGTATCGTAGTCATATTGAGAAGTATTCTCAATATGAAAAGAAAAACGGCTTTGATAGACAGTATAATTTGATGTTTGACAACATTTTTTCTATTTTTGGGAAAAGAGGAAGTGGAAAGACATCAGCTATATTTTCATTAAGAGAACAATTAATGAATAAGACAGGGAATGATCAAGATTTGGTTCTTCCAATTATTATTCCAGAAATTATATCTGAAGAGTGTGATGTGATGGAATGGTGTCTTGCTATATTTGAAGATGAGATTGATAAAATTGAAAAGAAAATAAAAGCAAACAGTGAACTATTAAATGATAGTGATTTTTTTAAAAATTGCAGATTTGTACAAAATAATAAGTTGAGAAGAAGCTTTACAGATGCTAAGATGTCATATTTTGAAAGTGGAAAAATTGATTATAGAGCGGATTCTATAGGTGCATCAATTAACCGAAAAGCAACCAAAATGCAAAGTAACTATGAGTTTACAAAAAAGTTTTCTAATTTTTTGAAAGAGTTATGTATTACATTAAAAAAGACAGCTGAAGATTCAAAGAAAGAGCCGCTGATATATATTATGTTTGATGATGTAGATCTAACACCGAAGATAGTTATAGAGTTATTGTCAACATTAATGAAATACTTAGCATATCCCAATGTGATAGTTATTATAACAGCGGATGAACAATTGATTGAGAAAGTAATATATCAGAATATTTCCAGTGAGTATCCTGTATTAAGAAAAGAAAGAGAAAATACAATCGGGTTCTATAGATATGGTTTTGAAAAACCTAGAACCATAGAAGAAGACAGAATCCAGAGTGTTACAAATGCATATATGAATAAAATTCTTCCACCATCTAGTAGATACTATATTAATATTTTTAATACATGTGAAGAAAAGAAAGAATTTATACAACGTACAACACGGGAAGATACAATTTCAGTAGAACGTTTTTTGAGAGAAAAGGTATATGAATACCAAAAGTCTGTAAAAAATAGAGAAACAAAAGGAAGTGAATATGATAATTTCCTTTATTTAGATCAGGAAAAAGAAAAATTTATTAAGTCATATCTTATGTTTTTTGGAAACACAAGCCGGCAAATAGCGAACGAATGTTTATTGGTTGGAGAATTGTTAGAGTATCTGGGGAAAATTAATACTTCAGATAGTACAAATAATCAATGTAGATTAAAGCGTTTTCAACAAGTTCAGTTATTTATAAAGAATACATTAGAAAATGTAAAAGGAATTTTGGGAGAGGAAGAAAATATTGATGAATTTTTGTCAAAAACTTTTTATTTGCAAAAGGAAAATTGGGATTATTATATAGATTATGAGTATGTAAAAGAGTATTATAAAAGACAAATTAATGATGCAGTAACGTATGAAGATACATCATTAATCATAAAGAATATGACTGCAATTTTTCATTTGTTTTTCTTTTTAGAATCCATACTAAGAAAGACTGAAGAAAATTTGAATGGGGAAAAACCACGGATACATGGACAAAGAACATTAATTAGTTTTTTAGATCATTATTCTTCAGGGGATGTTTCATTATTGAAATTAGATCAAAGTGATGATAGGATATCGCATTTCCTTTATGAATATAGTGACATTTTGGAAAATCCGGGATTTTTAAGACAATTTAGTGTGAATAATTATAATACGGTTAGGCAATATTTAACTTTTTATAAAGATATGAAGATTTTGGATGGAAATGACGATGAAGAAGTTTTGGATAAAATGGAAAGAATACAAAAAGAACATCCAAATTGGTTTAAAACATTAGTTAGAAGTATAGTGTTAGCGTTTTCTGGAGCTTATTGTATTACAAAAAAAGAATTGTTTATTTATGATGAGATAGCATCAATGAATTGGATAGGGCATAATAAAGAAAAATTATTAAAAAAAATACAAGAATTAATACAAGAAGCAATAAAGAGGCAAATAATTGAAGAAAAAAGTGAAGATTCGCCTAATTTAATTTTTGAAAACAAAGGTTATATTCAGAAAACAATAAATAATCTTAAGAAGATAATTAATGGGAATAAAAAATATCTTATAGATGTAAATAATGTTGAGGCATTTGATGATTTTTTGATAAACTTGAAAGATGTAGTGGGGGTAGTTGGATTTGAAATAATAGAAAAATTTAATGAATTAATACAGAAAATTAATGAAAAAATGGAAAATAGTATTACAACTATTGACGATAGACCGTATGTAGAAATAGAAAAACAAATAGTAGACATATTGTATGAAAAGTTAGAGGAAAAATATAAAGAATTACAAGAAAATTCTGATAATAGTTTTTACTATGCTAATGTATTAGAATCTGGAGCAACGACAATTATTAATTTAAGGGATTTTTTGTTTAATACAATGGAAGAAGATGAGTCTGGGAAAAAGGCAATTGATGAAATGAATACAAATATAAAAACATATCAGAAATATTTATCAGGATATTATGCAGGAGTTATAGCAGAAAAACACAATACCCCAGAATCGTTTTCTAGTATTAAAAATACAGAGGGATCTTATATAGATATTAAGAAAATTTATGATGAAATAAGAAGTATTTGTGGAGAAAATAGTGAGAATGTTGATGAGAAAAATAAAGAATTTAAAGAATATATCTGTAATATTGTAGAAACTGTAATAGAAGAATATTTACATCAAATAATGCAAGAAGTTGAATAAACGAACGGATAAAGATTAGAAATATAATAGGGGTGTATTAGTTGAACAAACAAAGGCTGGAACAGATTATTAAAATAATTATATTACCATTTGTAGAAGAAGATTTTTTGATGGATAATACTAATAGTACAGGTGATAGTTTTGATTATGTTTTAGAATATGGAAGAACATATACTGGATTTATTCAAAATCTGGATAATATGAATATACGTGGAAAATATGAGCAAGAACATAAAAAAATAGTACAATTGATAGAACAGAAAATGAGAATGAGAGCTCATGATTATGAATCAATTGATACAATGATGCTTACATTTAAAATGTTTTATCCAGAAGATGCGCTTAAAGAATGTTTATTACATGGATCAATTGAAGACTATTATATTTATCAAATACAAAACTTAGCGAAATCACTTTTAACTTTTCGGGATGGGAAAATAGCAATTCGTACATGGCTATTATCAAAAAATAAAGATGGTGAGAATGATATTTTTTATGGACATGATATCTTTGATAAGGTGGAAATATGGAATATTATCAACCGAAGTATGACTACAGATGTTTTAGTTATTATGTTTTATCTGATTTCAGATTTAAAAGATGAAGATTATCTATACTATGAAACAGGAAATATTTCTTTAGCGGATAAAAGTATAAATCATGTTTTCGAAAAAGGATTGGCAGAAAATCATATTCATTTTAATGCTAGTGGCTCATATCAACACTTATGGGAAGAAAATATGGATATCATTAAGATTGCCAAAAGACTAGAAGATGAAACGAAACCTGCATTTGGAGATAAAATACAACTATTATTAGCAGCTTCTTTCCGTTTTTTGATTTCTGATTATATAAACTCAAAAACTGAAAAAAATTTTTTAGAATATTTAAAGGAAAATGACAAGAATTCAGCCATAGAACAAATGAATTTTATATATTACTATAATAGGAGTTTAGATATAAGTGAGGTTAGAAAGAACTTCTTGGAAATATATAAATATTTTTGTAATGAATATTGGAATAATAAAAAGAATATTGATATGAGAAAAAAACTGGAGGAAGATTATTTACTAGATTATATTTTTCAAGCAGAAAAACGATTAAAAACTTCTTCAGAAATAGTATTTTTATTTAAAGTGATGAGATTCATTAGGAATAATAATGATATTTATGTGAAAAGGTTATTTTTTCAATATGTACGAATGAAAAATATATTTTTCAAAGATGTTATGCAGGGAAATGAAATATTGGGTTTAAAGAACTTTAAAGAAAATTATTATGATTCGGTAAGAAAAGCAAATACAGTATTTGATTATAAAAATATGTATAAAAAAGTTTTTGAACATCAGGCGCAAAATTTTAATTTGAAAAAATTAGAGATTCGTATTGCACCATATATCAATATGAAAGATTCTTATGATCGTAAACAGAGTGAAAATGTAAAAAGAGATAATAAAAGATTTATATTAGAGCAAATAAGAGAAATTTTGATGGCCTATAAAGAATATATAGAAGATATAGTTGAGCTATGGGATTATGAGATCAATGAAGCGGATTTTAAGAAAAAAGCGGATTCTCTATATAATGAAAAAAATATAGCAGTTCCAACAATGGGAATTGTATATCATTTCATAAAAAATGATTTTATAGACAATGTATCTGGAGATATGTGTTGGGTCAAGTATTCTCTGAATACAGAGGAAAAACTTTATTCAAAACATATTTTGATACAAAGGAAAAAAATGGTTGAATTTGCAAAAGCATTGGAAGAATTAAGATCAGAAATTCCATTATTGTCTGAATATGTAGTTGGTATTGATGCTGCATCAGAAGAAGTAACAACAGAACCATGGATTATGGCACCAATATATTCAGCAATTAGAAATAAAAAAATAACGAAACCATTGGCAATCGGAAAAACAGGAAATGTATACAGAGTTCAAAATTTAGGATTTACATATCATGTAGGAGAAGAATTTCGACATATTTTATCAGGATTTCGTCACGTAGATGAAGTGATTGAACATTTTAAATATAAACCAGGTGATCGTTTAGGACATGCAACGGTATTGGGAGTTGATGTTGATTATTGGGTAACAAATAATGAAGTTGTGGTAATGCCGATACAAGAATATTTAGATAATTTGCTATGGTTATGGGGATCAATTGTATATGGAAGATATCAATTTAATTATTCTATTGATGAATTAGAAGGAAAAATTATAACGTGTGTTAAGGAAATTTATGAAGATATTCATGGGATGACAATAGATATGTTGTATAGTGCATATCAAAATAGATTTTTTTGTGATCATAATCCGATATTTGAATATATGCAGAATAAACTTGATTTTGATAGTATAAATATGGAGAAACATTTTTGCAAATTTTACAAATCTAATATGGAACAATATTGGACAGAGGATAAGATTTTATGTACATTTTATTGTCCTGTATATCAGATGAAATTAAGAAAACCAAAATTTATTAATGTAAATAAGGGAAATAGTAAATTATTTAAAGAAATTCAAAAACAAATTATTGAGAAAATAGAGAGAATAGGAATTTATATAGAAACAAATCCGACATCTAATTTAGCTATAGGATCTGTTGAAAATATATTTTCACATCCTATTTTTAAACTAAATTCAAGAGGTTTGACAAAGGAAGACGGGAAAGATGATCATTGTGTACTTGTAACGATTAATTCAGATGATCCAATTATTTTTAATACTAGTAATGAAAACGAAATGGCATATATTTATCATGCTTTAGTTCATGAGGGATATCAAAGAGAAAAGATTATGGATTGGATAGATAAAATACGACAAATGGGGTTGGATGGAAGTTTTGTGAAATATGTGAAGTTGCCATCTACAATTTATGAAGAAGTTACTAAATTATTGAAAAGAATAGAGGAGATGATAGGAAAATATGAGGATCGTTGAAAAACAAAAATAGAGGGGAAGTAACATATATGACAAGGGAAAAAATATTAAGATTTGTATTAGATGAAGTAAAAAGATGTGGATTGATTTGGTGTTTATGTAAGATGTTTTTTTACATAATAAAAACAATATTTAGCATATTTGTATTTAACATAAGGCAATATACTATTGAATATCAAGATGAAAGAAAAAAGAACTTTGAAGAATTTCAGAAGGAATGGAAGGAAAGTGATAATCAGGAAACTGAGGAGATATTTATAAGAAATTTGAAAAGTAGTTATGAAGAAATTTGTAGAAAGATAAAGAGGAATAAAAGAAAAAATTTCCAAATGAAATTATTGTGTCTGACACCATTTTGTATCATCACAGTTTTATTTATTGTGGTAATTATTAAATATAATATAGAAGTTTACTCAGTATCAAAAAGTTTTAGAGGATTTTTAGAAAGTGCTAATTGGACATTCCCTATATATAGTACAACCATCTATGTGATTGCAGTAATTATGACAGGAATACTTAATAAATGGATTAATGTAAAGAGATATCAAGAAACATGGATAAGACATTCTAATCACAGACGTCAATTAGATATGGAAATATTAAAATTTCTTGAAAAATTAGAAGAATATAGTGGTTTAGATTTTCAGGAGCAAAAAATACTTTTTAAAAAGAATATAATAGCCATTTGGAATGGAAATCAGAAAAAATTTGAAGAAAATATGAAAAATGAAGAAAAATTAGATGGAATTATACAGGACATACAAGCGGTGCTGAAAGAAAAAGAGCACTAGAAGTTCGTTTTATGGATGAAATGAGGAATACTAAACAAAAAGATAAAATAAATAAAGGGGAAACATGATGAATAGAAAATCAAAATTAAAGATTAATAAGGGTGAAGAATTTAAAATTGCGATAAAAAATATTAATGATGGAGATACAATTTTTTATGATCAATATAAACAAGCTTTAAAGATGCTCGATGATATTATTGAAACATCAAAAAAAGAAAATAAGGATAAAGATCGTGATGATGAATGGAAAAGGGAAGATTATGAGAATAATATTATTGCATTTTGTGGGGAAAGAGGAGAAGGAAAAAGTAGTGCTATGTTTACTTTTATAAATTCTTTGAACGACTTGGATGAGAAGATATTAAAGGATGCAGGGTTAGAAAATAGTAAGGTTAAGGAAGTTTATTTTAAGAGCCCCATTGTTATTGATCCATCACAATTTGATGGTGTACATAATATATTGGATATTATATTAGCAAAGCTTTACGAGAAATTTAGTAACATTTATATGGATGAAAAACATGATATAGAAGAATATTTAAAAGAAGAATTATTACACCAATTCCAGAAAGTATATCGACAAGTTTCTATGATAAGTAATCAATCAAAAATGCTAGATGATGAATTTGATTATGAAGGGAATATTGGAAAATTATCTAAATTAGGAGAGAGTACAAGGTTAAAAAAAGATTTTAGGAGATTGTTAGAATTATATCTGAAACTTAAGGATAATTCACGAAATAAAAATAGTAAAAAACAACAAATTATAATTGCGATAGATGATTTGGATTTATGTAGTTCTAATGCATATAAGATGGCAGAACAGATTAGAAAATATTTAATTTTACCTCAAGTAGTTATTGTTATGGCAGTTAAAATTGAACAGTTAGAGTTATGTGTGCAAGAAAAAAATTTATCAGATTTTGAAAAAACTATAAAAGTTTTAGGAAGAGATAATATAAAAATACATAATGAAGTTATAGGAATGTCAGAACGATATGTTTCAAAATTGATTCCGAAAGCAAGAAGAATATATCTTCCTAAGGCTCAGAGTTTAGAAAACACAGATATTATATATGCAAATAGGGATGAAGATAAAGAAAAAGAAATATGGACTTCTGATAATACAGAAGAAAGAAGTTTGGTTGAAAAGGTATTAAAATTAATTACAGAGAAAACGGGTATAATATTTTTGCCAGAAGAAAGTGGAATAAGTTATTTGTTACCAGACAACTTGAGAGATATGGTGAATTGGATTGTATGTTTAGTTAATATGGAAGTGCCCAAAGGGATAGATGATAGAAGATATTTGGGAAATATATATAAATTTTATCAGCTATTTGAAATGGGAAATTTAGATAAAGAATCAAGTAATGGTTGGGAGAATAAAGTAAAATCTATCTGGAAGATGGATGTTATTCATACTCATGCAAATGCAAAAAAATTATTAGATGAAATTGAAATTCCAGAGCATACAATAAATCTTAATAAAACAAGAGTTTATGGGGATCGAAAAATAGAATTATTCAAAATTATGGAAAAATTTTACTCATTAAAAACCAAAGTATTTGATTATGAAGATGAAAGAAAAATATATATGTTAAGAAGCCTATACACAATCAAGATGAATCAGTTGAAAGCAGAGGGAAAACTATTTGTTAGGGAAGGTTTTGTGAATGGATATATTTGGGAAAAAAGTAATCAATATGTTATGCCGAGAGTTCAAATAGAAAATAATAATTGGTTATCAAGAGATAGATTTAAAGTTAAAACAATAGATGTATATAATAAAATAATGGATGAAACTTCTTTAGGTTTTTTGTTGATGAATTGGAGACTTGTGATGATGGAGTAGTAAAAGTAAGATCAATACCGGAAGAAGCATCGAAAAAACATAATATTTTACTATGGATATTAGTAGGAATGTTTTGCAATATTACAATTAGAAATGTTAGAAATAATAGAGCAGAAACAGTAGTTTATAGAAATAATGAAAATATTATAGCTAATAATAGAAATTTAGTAAAAGAAGTTGAAGTTAGTATAGAAAATTATATTATTGGATTGTGTAGCATAGATGAGATATATAATAAAATTAATATGCAAAAATTGGGCGTGACACGAGATGAATTTAATGAAGTTGCTAATGTCATAAAGGACAATAATAAAGAAATTATAGGGTGTATGGAAATAATTATATCTAATATAGATATTGGATTAGAAATATATGAGTATTGCAAAAAACATAGAGAGCCAATACGACCAGAACAAGAAAGAAGTAAAGAAATAGTTGATACATTTTTTGAAAATATTTATGATTATTTTGATAAAAAGAAACTTCCGATTGAAGTTAGTAAAGAGAATATGACAAGATTAAATCTGGGAAAAGAATTTAGTATTGATATAGCTGGAATTTATTCTGGATTGATTGATTGTGGAATTGCTTATGAATTAGGTAAAGAAAAGAGTCTAATAAAAGAAAACTATAACGAATTAATGAAAAAATTTACTAATGTGCTAGATGGTAGAGATTCTGAGTATATGGGAAATAAAGAATATAAATATTCTTCATATTTAAAAAATACTACAGCAGAAAATACAATAAAAAATATAGCCAAAATGGCTGGAAATATAGTTTATATGGAAAGTCAAGAGGTATATAGAGAATATGAAAATGATATTGAAGATTTAAAAGATAATATAAGTAATTTATATTCTAAAGTTGCGGAAGTATGTGCAAGAAATCCGTATGAAAGATTAAAAGAAGAATTGATTAAAGATTATCGTGGATTAGCAGTAGATGAAAAAAGGTTATTAAATAAAATGAAAGAGGAAATATAATAGAAGGAGACATATATGGACATAGAAAACGGTAATCTAAAAATCATATTTCAGAAAATTTCATATACAAATATAAATGAAAATAAACCAGATAAAGACAAAAAACATAACTATTACAAAGTCAACAAACAACAATACCTAAAACAAGCGCCAACTATATTCCCACAATATTCCAAGGATGAGCATGAACATAATTATTATCTGCTAGAACAGGATATGAAGGACAAACATACTGATAATAAAAGTGTTTTTCAATATGTAATTAATGTAGCGGATAAATTATTAGTTTATGATGGAAATGAAGTTTTATGTAAATTTAATCAGTTACTAAGATGGAGAGAAATTTCATTCCAATTTGGACAAGATTTTTTTGTTTGTGCTTTTCGCGCAGCGAAAGATATATATTATAGCAATAGAACAAAGTTTTTTGCATGGAATCCAATTATACGAAGTGATAATAATAGGTTACATAATATATTAAATCGAGGAATGGCAGAAAATCATTTTCATCTTGGTGGTTCAACCAAGATTTTTGAATTAAACTGGATTTGCCTTATGAACTTGATTGATGGGAGAAGACATGATTTTAAAAAGATAGAAATTGGATTACAAGAATACTATTCTGATCGATTGGATATGCAAGAACGTAAGGAAGAGTTTTATGTCGAATGTCAGAAAGCAGCATTGATAAGAGTGTATCTTTTTGCTTGCCTAAAGGGTAACCAATTTATAAAGGATACAGCAGACAATTTATTAAATTATGAAGAAATGATAGCATCAAATATTTCAAAGATTCAGGATTTTATTTCAACATGTAAAAGTCGTTTTGGGGCTTCAATAAAAGGTGAAGGCATTTTAGATTATGCATTGGAAAAAAATATGATGGATTGCAATGATAATGAATGCCGTATTCTGGCAGGAGAGAGACGTTTCTTGTATGATTGTTATAGAGCAATATTGGAAGGTAAGTTTGATGACAAACAAAAAAATTTGTTTTATAAGTATTTATGTATTCGAACACATTTCAGAGGTGAATTGATACAAGTTAATAAAAGGGTTGGATTTACAAATTTTCAACAATATCAGAGACGAAAGCAATATTTTATACAAGGAGAAAAAGCATACGAGAAAGAATTAGTAAGATTAGCGTTGAATGAATCTTTAAATAAAGAGAATATGGTATCCTTGGAAGCCAGAATATGTCCGGGGAAAACTTCTCTGGAGATGGAAAAAGAGTTTTATAACTTTAATAAGATTGTTGAAGAAGTTAAAGATGAAGATAAGCAGAAAAAATTGTTTTATGTGTTACATTTTCCTAAGATAAAAGACAAGGATTTCTGCCTGGGAATGCCAAGAAATTATAATGCAAGGTGTGCCGCAGAAGCAGGAATGAGAAGTATTGTTGCTTTTTTTGAAAGAGATGCAAAATTTAATGATGGTGTAAGAGGAATAGATACTTGTGCCAGTGAGTTGGATTGCCGGCCGGAAGTATATGCGCAAATATATAGATATTTATCTGACATTATTATTCAAGACAAAAATGGCGGATTGTTAGAAGGTGGAGATCAAAAAAGAAAACTAAAGATGACCTATCACGCAGGAGAAGACTTCCTTGATCTTACAGATGGACTTCGAGCAATTGATGAGGTGATACGATTTTGTGGACTTCATAGAGGCAGCAGGATCGGACATGCATTGGCATTAGGTTTAGATCCATATAAATATTATGAATGTAAAAATTGGGAAGTGATATTAACTAAGCAGATATTGTTAGATGATTTAGCATGGATACTTAATCAGGCAAAAGCAATTGGCTGTATGCCTGATTATGAGTTGAAAATGAAATTGGAAAGTCAATTTCATAATTTGTATAACGAAATCTATGAGAATAATATTATAAGTGAATATCAGGTTTCTATCAGAGATTATTATTGTAGTTGGAAACTAAGAGGTGACAATCCAGAATTATATAGGTTGAGTGAAAAAGAGTTTTTACAAAAGATGAAATATCCAGAAAGGACGATGTCAAAGTATCAAAGATACGAATTTAATTCTTATAAAGAAGATGAAATTAACGTTATTAGAAGAAATAAAAACATTCGGAATTTGTACTTTGCATATCATTATAATGAAAACGTTAGAAAAAAGGGCGAAGAAAGAATTAGATTTAAAGTGGATTGTAAGTATGCAGAATTAATTTTTCAAGTACAAAACAATATGATTCGTAAATTTGTGGATGAAGGAATTGCAATAGAAACAAATCCGTCTTCTAATTACTTAATTGGAACAATAAAGAAATATGATGAGCATCCGATTTTCAGATTTAACTCCAGAAAATTAAAACAGGTGGAATCTAATATGCAACTTAGTGTATCAATTAATACGGATGATCAGGGTGTCTTTGATACTTTATTAGAAAATGAGTATGCATTAATGGCACTGGCGTTAAAGAAAAAGAAAGACAAGGACAATCATAAAATTTATGATATTGAGGATATCTATGAATGGATTGATTATGTTCGGAAGATGGGAATTGAACAGAGTTTTAAGGGAGATATTTAAAAATAAAGTTTGATATGTAAATATACTATTGATGAATTATGATTTGACAGAAGAAGAATAAAAAGGTAAAATTAAATTACCTAAAAGGTAATTTAAAATAAAAAGGAGTAAGGTTTGGAACTAGTATATAAAAACGATAAAGTAAAGATGCAATGTACTAGTGTAAAAGCAGCTAAAAAATTATTTGGGGGAAATGCTTTATTAGCGACAAGTCTTTTAGCTAGAGTAAATGCACTCAAAAATGCCAAAATAATAAAAGATATAATAGCAATGCCTAATTTTCACTTCCATCCATTAAAAAATAAGGGAAGAAAAAATTTAGAAGGATATTATGCTATTGATGTAAAAACCAGAAAAGATGCATGGAGAATAATTTTAAGACCATTAGATGAAAAAGAACAACCATATGATATTAGTATTGATCAAATAGCGGAGATAGTAGAGATTGTTGAGATAACGGAGGTAAGTAAACATTATGAGTAATTATATTGAATATAATGATAGAATAGCGTTTCATCCTGGTTATTACATAAAAGAAATTATTGATGAGAGTGGAATTACACAAGAAGATTTTGCGAAAAGATTAGATACGACACCTAAAAATTTAAGTGTATTAATTTCAGGCAAACAAAAATTATCAGTAGATATAGCAATGAAATTGTCAAGAATGTTAGGAACAAGTATAGAATATTGGCTTAATTTGCAGAAAGAATATGATACAATTATTGCGGAATTTGAATCAGAACAGTTGATGGTTGAGGAGAGAAAACTATTTAAAAAGTTAGATTACAAATATTTTAGAGATAATTTTAAATTACCGGATTTTCCTAGAAAAATTGATGAACAAATTAAAGCTGTCAGAGAGTTTTTAGATGTATCCACACTATCAGTATTTAATAGACGAGACATTGCAGTAAGCTTTAGAGAATCAGCGAGTGGATTAAATCAGATAAATACAATAAAAGCCAATATAATGGTACAAATTGCAATTAATAAAACGTTACAAATTGATGCACCAAAATTTAATAGGAAAAAATTTAATGATGCGATAGAATATGCATTAACGTTAACTATGGAACATGAAAAATTTTATCCAAAAATATATACCAAATTTAAGGAGGCAGGGGTTGTTTTAGTTATTTTACCTAATTTATCAGGATCTAAAATTAATGGAGCCACAAAGAAAATAGGGGATAACATTATGCTTATGGTGAATGATAGAAGAATGTATTCAGATACATTTTGGTTTACATTGTTGCATGAAATTGGTCATATTATAAATAAAGATTATGGTATATCATTTGAAAAGGAAATAGGAGAACAAGAGCAAGCTGCTGATGAATATGCAGCCAATAAACTGATTCCTGCTCAGGCGTATGAAGAATTTTTGGAAAATAAACAGTTTAATAAATATGCTATCTGCGAATTTGCTGAAAAAATAAGAAGAGATCCAGCAATTGTGTTGGGGAGACTACAAAAGGATAAAATCGTACCATATGATGATAGAGAATTAAATGGATTAAAGCATAAATATAGAGTAAAAATTAATTAAAAATGAATACCATATGCCTAAGTTAATGATATTGGAACGAACTCGGGTGACCTTCGGGCCCCGGGTCTTTTTGATTTATCAGACTTTAAAATTAATATAAATCGAAAAACTAAAAACAAAAATTGGTACTACAAGTTGCACAAAACATCCCCTCAATCAACGGAAGTTATTGAGGGGATTGCTGGTTATAATGGAACGGATACATTGGTCCTACCGTCATTTTCTGGAAAATAGCATTACACATTGAATGAATAGAAATAATCTGCTAAAATAAACATAACAAATACATAATACAAAATACAAGAAATGAAAGAGGAGAATACAATGATTCATCTGTTAGGAACTATCGCAATGATCTTAGTTTTAAGCTTAATGATCGCTGGGCTTTTAAAATTAAATTACAAAGATTTATGGGTATCAGAAGATAAAAAAGTTAACGAACCAGAAGTAAGAACACTAAGAAGTTGTTAATAAAGAATAAGTAATCTAAAGGAAAAGGAGTTAGAGAAATCTGGCTTCTTATTTTTATGCGGCAAATAAAACATTTCACACCAAATAAAGAACCATTCACGCCATATAAAGTTACTCTTTCAGAAAATATGTTAATGTAAAACCGATAATAGGGAAATCAAGGGACAATAGTTTAATAAAAAGGGATTATAACGTTTACATATTTATGAGAGGAGTGAGTATGATGAAAAGGGACAAGAACTGTTCAAAGCTGCTTTTAGGTTTCGCTGTATGTATGCTGTTTGTTTTCACAGCAGGATTTCATAACAGAGAAACCAGTGTAGGTGCAACAGGGGTAAGTGATAAATATGCAGATGCATCAGTATATGGACAGAAGTTTATGGAGCAATGTTGTCCGGGAATTGAACCAATTGGAGAGGTGTATATTACAGGCGGCATTATGGAACCGAAGTATACCCAGCGTGTTCCTGTATACTCTGTGGCGAAGGATACAGAGATTCAGGGACGTAAGATTCAGTCAAAGTATCTGCCACAGGGAAACATTCAGAATCTCAAGGAGATTTATGCGTCAATAACAGGATTCAGAGAATTTGAATGGATCAACGGAGAATATCAGGCATCAGGGGGAGAGAAGGAATATGTTGTAGCATACGATAAATACAATATTATTTTCTGGAGTAATGGATACAAGGCTTTTGGGGCTTCGCCAGCAATGTGCCACCAGTCAGATATTATGATGTCACACCCACCAGGATTTTATTCAATTCCAAGGGGTAAGGCATGGATGAAGCTGTATAAATATAATGAACGTAATAAATATGATGCGAAAAAAGATAAAGATGGAAATATTATTGTTGAATATCGAGGTAAGGGAAGAGCAACGAGTCATTACATTGGAATTAGTTCACTTCCTGAATATGTAGATACAGGTAACGTATATTATGAAAAATCTAATACAGAGTTTATGATCGCAGATACAAGAAGAATGTCTACAAAGACGAATCCAAGTAAGGATGAGCTGTATTATAAGGTTATTTACCGGGCAAAGAATGATGTATATTATTTATCTGATTTTGAATATTTCTACGTTCCGGCAAAATATATTAATTTATACAGAAATGGCGTAAAAGTTCCAGTAAATCTGACAGATGGAAAAATCGTAGATCCAGATTATTCAGCAAGTAGTTATTATAGGGATATTCCAGTATACAAAGATGCGACAACAAGTGCAAAGATTATTGGCTATGTACAGAAAGATGCACTTGTACAATATTACGAAAAAGATAGCAACAAAACGTGGTCTAAAGTTTACTATAATAGTGATACAGCATACATTAAGACAAGATACATACAGAAAGTTGTAAAACCAGTCGTTGCCAAACCGAAACCAGCACCAAAGAAAGTCAGTGTCAAGACGATCAAGAATAATGAGTATGTGATGACATGGAGCAAGGCTTCTGGATGTAAGGATTATAAGATCATTTTGACAAAGAATCCAACATCTCTTACAAAGAAGAATATCGTATATCAGAATAATCATTACAAAGGTACAACGTATACAGTGAAGAATTCTGTATTAAAGAAGAATACGAAGACTGGTTTATACTTGTGTGTAGCGGCAAACTATTCTCATGGAACATCAGTAAATACAAGAAGTGACTTGATCTATATGGGAACAAAACCACCAGCTTTGAAGAAAAGCCAGTTAAAGATTTCAAAGAAAGAGATCAAGATCATAAAATATAAGAGAGAAGTCATGCGGCTTCAGTACGCAACGAACAAATCATTTAAGAAAGCAAAAACAATTACTGCAAAGGACGGAATGATAACATCAATTAAGAAATTAAAATCTAAGAAGACATATTATATCCGTTATGCAGATCGTGATTACGCAGATACAGATTCTGGAGGAAAACTAGTCTATACTGACTGGTCGAATACATTGAAAGTAAAAACAAAATAATTAAGAAAAAAACAAGGTGTTTTACAGAGAAAATGCCTTGTTTTTTCTGATTCTTTTGTTATACTTCTATAGAATAGAAACTAAGAGATAAAGCAAAGAAAGAAGACGACGATGTTATTACACAAGATAAAATATCTTTCATTTTTTATAAAACAAGACATGATGCAGCCGTTAAGATATCTGATCGTTGCATGCAGTATCGGAATGGTATTTTTAATGCTATTAAAGATGTTTGACATGTTATTTCCACAGGGAAAGGAGTTTCACAGGAAAAAATATATCTGGACATTAATCTTAATCTACGCCATCGTATTTGTTAATGTAGGATTTTTCTCAAGAGAGCCGGGAACGAGAACGGATGTAAGTTTAAAATTATTTGAAACGTGGGGAAATTCAATGATCGCTCATGCGTATTTTGTGGAAAATATCATTATGTTTATCCCATATGGTGTATTGCTGCCGATTGCATTTAAGAGAATTCGAAAAATCTGGATGTGTGTAGGAAGTGCGTGTCTGATCAGTTGTACACTTGAAGTGATGCAGCATATGACTGGAAGAGGATATGCACAGATCGATGATGTGATGACTAATACAGCTGGAGCTGCACTTGGTTATATGGTATGGAAGATTTTTGATAAATTGCGTCTGGTTTTTTTTAGGAAACCGTGATATACTAACTAAGTTACTGAGGCGTTTTCCGAGACTGCTGAAAAGCTTATTACAGCCAATCAGTGGAAGAAACCATGAAGAGAAGCCGCAAAGTAGTCGGTTTTTCAGTTGTTTCGGCGCCTTAAGACAAAAGAATATAAAGGAGACGAACTATGACAAAACAGTTTAGCATGGAACTTGCAGGACGTACACTGATGGTTGAAGTTGGACGTGTTGCAGCACAGGCAAACGGTGCAGCATTTATGCACTACGGTGATACTGTTGTATTATCTACAGCAACAGCATCTGAAAAACCAAGAGATGGAATTGATTTCTTTCCATTAAGTGTAGAATATGAAGAGAAATTATACGCAGTAGGTAAGATTCCAGGTGGATACTTAAAGAGAGAAGGAAAACCTTCTGAGAATGCAATCTTAACAGACCGTGTAATCGACCGTCCAATGAGACCACTGTTTCCAAAAGATTACAGAAATGACGTTGCATTAAACAACTTAGTTATGTCTGTAGATCCAGACTGCAGCCCAGAGCTTACAGCTATGCTTGGTTCTGCAATCGCAACAGCAATCTCTGATATCCCATTTGACGGACCTACAGCATCTACAATGGTAGGACTGATCGATGGAGAATTCGTGATCAACCCAACTTCTGCACAGAAAGAAGTTTCTGATCTTGCATTAACAGTTGCATCTACAAGAGAGAAAGTTATCATGATCGAAGCTGGTGCTAATGAAGTACCTGAAGATGTGATGTTAGAAGCAATCTTCAAAGCTCACGAAGTAAACCAGGAGATCATCAAATTCATCGACACAATCGTTGCTGAATGTGGAAAAGAAAAACATGATTATGAGCATCACATTGTAGATCCAGAGATGTATGATGATATGGTAGCTTTCATTACTCCAGAAGCAATGGAAGAAGCTGTATTTACAGATGATAAACAGACAAGAGAAGCAAATATTCGTGCGATCGAAGAGAAATTAGAAGAAAGATATGCTGAGAATGAAGAATGGTTAGCACAGATTGGTGAAGCTGTTTACGCATTCCAGAAGAAGACTGTCCGTAAGATGATCTTAAAAGACCACAAACGTCCAGACGGTCGTGATATCAAACAGATCCGTCCACTTCATGCAGAAGTTGACTGCTTACCAAGAGTTCATGGATCTGCATTATTCCAGAGAGGACAGACTCAGGTTATGACAGTGACAACACTTGGATCATTATCTGAAGCACAGCGTCTTGATGGAATCGATGTAACAGAGACAACAAAACGTTATATGCATCACTATAACTTCCCTTCTTACTCTGTAGGAGAGACAAGACCAAGCAGAGGACCAGGACGTCGTGAGATCGGACATGGTGCATTAGCAGAGCGTGCCTTAGTTCCAGTATTACCAAGTGAAGAAGAATTCCCATATGCAATCCGTACAGTATCTGAGATCATGGAATCTAACGGATCTACATCTCAGGGAAGTATCTGTGCTTCATCTCTGTCATTAATGGCAGCAGGTGTTCCAGTGAAAGCTCCAGTTGCAGGTATTTCTGTAGGACTTGTCACAGGAGAAGGAGATGACGATTACATCATCTTAACAGATATTCAGGGATTAGAAGACTTCTTCGGAGATATGGACTTTAAAGTAGCTGGTACAGATAAAGGTATCACAGCAATCCAGATGGACATCAAGATTCACGGATTAACAGAACAGATCATCCGTGAAGCAATCGCAAGAACAAAAGAAGCAAGAACACACATCCTTCACGATGTAATGAACCCAGTGATCCCAGCTGCAAGAGACCACGTTGGAGAATTTGCTCCAAAGATCTCCCAGTATACGATCGATCCTGAAAAGATTTCAGAAGTTATCGGTAAACAGGGTAAAACAATCAATGGAATCATTGATGAGACTGGTGTTAAGATTGATATTGACGAAAGCGGACGTATCGATATCTTAAGTGAAGATCAGGCAATGATCGACAAAGCGATCAGCATCATCAAATCTATCGTAGAACCATTGAATGTCGGAGATATCTACGAAGGTGAAGTTGTAAGAATCATGAACTTCGGTGCATTCGTACAGCTTTCTCCAAACAAAGATGGAATGATCCATATTTCTAAACTTTCAAATGAGAGAGTAGAGAAAGTAGAAGATGTCGTTAATATCGGAGACAAAGTAGCTGTCAAAGTATTAGAGATCGACAAGATGGGAAGAATCAATCTGAAATTAGAAGAAAAGATTGAAGACTAATTAAGAATTATGAAACAGCTTTTTGTATGCGAAAGTGTATGAGAAGCTGTTTTTTATTGCGCTTTGTCACTTTAAGTTTTTCATTTGAACGGAATTGGTCGAATAAAAAATAAGATAGACTGGGCGCCAGAAAGGATAAATAAAAATGAAACATATGATATTAGCTTCTGGTTCACCAAGAAGAAAAGAAATCTTAGAACTTGCAGATTTAGATTTTGATATTATGCCAAGTGATGCCGAGGAGATCACGACAAAAACAGCACCGCATGAAGTTGTTATGGAACTGGCATCGATCAAAGCAAAAGATATTTATGAACAGTCAGACAAACAGAGCATGGTCATCGGGGCTGATACAGTTGTAGCTTACCAGGGACAGATTCTTGGGAAACCGGCAGACGAAGCGGATGCCAAGAGAACATTAATGATGTTAAGCGGACATACACATGAAGTGTATACAGGAGTCTGTGTGATTGAAGATGGTCAGACAAGAACATTTTATGAAGAGACAAAGGTAACATTTTATGAGATCAGCGAAGATGAGGCAGAGCGTTATATTAAGACGGGAGAGCCGATGGATAAAGCTGGATCATACGGAATTCAGGGGAAAGCAGCGGTCTTTATCAAAGAAATCGAGGGAGATTATTATAATGTTGTAGGATTTCCAATTGCAAGATTCTTACAGGAAATCACAAAATAAAGATGTATTTTTTTCAAATATAAGGCAAAAACCTTTGACGATACCTATAAACCTCTGTTATGATGTGAGATAAAGGCAAAAAGCAGATAGACTAATAAGAGTAAGATGTTTCCCTGAAAACTTAAGGTGACAGGGAATTGGTAAGATAACGGTAACGGGAAAGTAGAAAGGGATTAGAGAAATGAGCAAGATTGCGATCGTAACAGATAGTAACAGCGGAATTACCCAGAAGGAAGGGAAAGAGCTTGGAATCTCAGTGATTTCCATGCCATTTTATATTGACGAAGAATTATATTTTGAAGATATTACATTAACACAGGATGAATTTTATCAGAAGTTAAGCGAAGATGCAGATATCAAAACATCTCAGCCAGCACCTGGAGATGTGTTAAATCTGTGGGAGAAATTATTAGAAGACCACGATGAGATCGTGCATATTGCAATGTCCAGCGGATTAAGCAGTTCCTGTGCAACCGCAGTAATGTTAGCGGATGATTATGATGGAAAAGTTCAGGTGGTAGATAACCAGAGAATTTCTGTCACACAGAGACAGTCAGTCTTAGATGCGTTGAAATTAGCGGAAGAAGGAAAATCAGCGAAAGAGATCAAAGATATCTTGGAAGCTGACAAATTAGATTCTGGAATCTATATTATGGTAGACACATTAAAGTACCTTAAGAAAGGTGGACGTGTCACATCAGCAGGAGCAGCGATCGGTACAGTTCTTGGAATCAAGCCAGTACTTCAGATTCATGGTGAGAAGTTAGACGCATTTGCCAAGACAAGAGGTGTCAAACAGGCAAAGAAAAAGATGATCGCGGCAGTCAGAAAAGAATTAGAAGAACGTTTTCCAGATGGAGATTTTGCAAAGCATGCTTATCTTCAGTCTGCATATACAAAAGATGAAGAAGCAGCTCTTAAATGGAAAGAAGAACTGATGGCAGAATTCCCAGGTATGGAATTCCATCAGGACCCATTATCTTTAAGTGTCGCATGTCATATCGGTGCAGGTGCATTGGCGGTTGCATGGACACATAAGATTGATGATTAATGAATTAATTAATATTTGGTAAGTTATAAACGGTTATAAACTCAGTGAATGCAGGGTTTATAGCCGTTTTTTTGATGATTTCATATGGATGTTATAACATTTATATGAAATATGTGAACAAAAATATAAAGAAAATAAAACTTTTTTGATATACCACCTGTCTATGTATTAAAGAAAGCAAAGATTTTTATAAGTATTAGTGATAGGAGGTTTGGAGACATGGAATTAATTTTTATTATTGACGGTTATATATAGATGTTATAAAATCTATAATTGTATAGATGATAAAACATCTATAAAAAGAATAAAAAACAGACAGTGCTTTTTTCAGTGTAGAAAATAGAGAAAAAGCAGATGTCTGCTGATCGTAACGAAATTAAGAATGATCTGATGGGATGTCTGGAACAAATTCCAGGATATCAGATACCTGACAATTAAGTACACTACAGAGTGTGTTCAGCGTTTTTGTGGTGATCGTCTTACCGCTTCGCAGACGCTGGATCGTATCCGGCAGAATGCCGTGATCATATATTAACTGATATGTGGATATATCTTTCTGGTGGATCGTATCCCAGAATGGGTTGTATGAAATCATGTTGTTACCTCCTGTTGAGATGGAGTGTAGCATAGATGTTATTTTATATATGCATGATATATCGTCTATATTCATAATAAAATCAAAATAGGAGGAAAAAAGCATGAAATGGAAACAGATGTTAGCAATTGGAATGTCTGCAGTGACGATCATGTCCGCAGTACCAAGAGGAAGTATATTGGTGCATGCAGATACCAAAACGGAAGTGACAAAGGAGAGTGGTGGAAAAACTGCAAAAGGAGTTTCGGCAAAAGCAGTCATGAAGTCTTCGGAATATGGGAATGTTGTATATAGGGACACAATTTCTGATGAAACGAATGGAACGGATATTACATGGACTGTTTATGACAGTGGAAAACTGGTAATTGATGGAACAGGTGTCACACCAGACTGGTCACCATGGTTTTATTACAAAGAAGATATCACAGATGTGATCATAGGAGATGGAATTACGGCTCTTGGAGAACGAAATTTTATGAATTATCCAGAACTTAAAACTGTTACTGTACAGGGAAATCTTTCAAAGATTGGTAACAGTGCATTTGAGGGTTGCAAGAAGCTTAAGAATATTACGGTTGAAGGAGCAACGAATGGTGCTGGTCTAAAAGTACTTATGCTCGGTCAGTGTGCATTTAAAGATTGTACAGGTCTGGAAAATGCAGAATTTACTGGAAACTTTGTGACATACAAAAATGCTTTTGAAGGATGTACATCACTTCGAAGTGTCAAAGTAAAAGAATCTACAATGATCATGCTTGGAGAATATACTTTCCTTGACTGTACAGCTTTGACTGAGGCAGATCTGCCTGGCAGTAAAATGAAGTCGATTGGTGCAAATGCTTTCTGGGGTTGTACATCGCTGAACAAATTTGATTTTTCAGATGTGAGCAGTATCAACGAGTTTGCATTTGCAAACTGCAGCAGTCTTGAAAGTATTAAAATACCAAGTACAGGAGATACGATTGCAGAGGGAGCTTTTTATGGATGCAGCGGACTGAAGGATATTGAGATACCAGATAATATTAAAACAATTGGGAAAAATGCTTTTTCAAAATGTACAGGGATAAAAACACTGAAAATTCTAGGAAGCGTTACGACGATTAGTGAAAGCGCTTTTGCGAGTTGTACAGGTCTTAAAGAATTTGATATTGAAGAAGGCGTTCAGACAATGGGAGATTATGCATTCGCAGGCTGCGAAAATCTGAAAACAATGATCTTGCCGAAGTCCATCAATAAATTCCCGGATGTATTTGTTACGGATTATAAACCGATTGAAAGAATCTGTTATAGAGGTACGAAACAAGATTGGAGTAAAGCAAATTTAAGTAGTGATAAGTTCTTTAATGCATCTGTTTATTTTGAATATAATCCAGCTCATAAACATGAGATGATCGAGAGAACCTATACCTATCCAGATTCTTGTACATTAGCAGGTACGAAAAAAACTTTCTGTAAATTGTGTGGTTATGTGGAATCTTCAGAAGAAATACCAGCAAAAGGACATAACTGGAAAGTAGAAAGCACAGAAAAAGCTACTTGTACAAAAGCAGGTGTGAAACATCTTGTATGTGAAAGATGTGGAGAGAAAAAAGACGAAGCTATCCCGGCATCACATAGTTTCTCTGCATGGAAAACAACGAAAGGTGCAACTGTATTTTCAGCAGCAGTGCAGACACGTACATGCTCTGAATGTGGCAAAAAAGAAACAAGAATAACAGGCAAAAAACTTTCACCAACAATGAAAGTAAATGCCACAAAGCTTCCATTAAAAACAAAACAGAAAACAAAAGTCTTCAAAGTTTCTGGTCTTGCAAAAGGTGATTCTGTGGCATCATGGAAATCTTCCAAGACAAGTGTGGCTAAAGTCTCTGGCAAATCGAATGGAACTTGCACGATCACGGCCGGCAAAAAGACAGGAAAAGCAACGATCACAGTAACCTTAAAGAGTGGTTTGAAGAAAAACATCACGATCACAGTTCAGAAAAATGCAGTAAAAACAACAAAGATCACAGGTGTTGCAAAGAAAGCCACGTTGAAAAAAGGAAAAACTCTGACACTGAAGCCAGCAGTTACACCACTGACAAGTGTTCAGAAAGTAACTTACAGATCAAGCAACAAAAAAGTTGCAACAGTGACTTCAAAAGGCGTGATCAAAGCAAAGAAAAAAGGAACTGCAGTGATTACTGTGAAATCTGGAAGTAAAACTGCAAAATGCAAGATCACAATAAAATAAAAAATATGGCTCATTTTCTTGTAATTTAAAAGAAATGTAAAGAAAATTTGAATTTTAGATGAAATCCTTGTGTAATCATAGCACAGGGATTTCTTTTGTGTTACAATACAGTCAATTTCGATAGACTAGATAACAGGAGATGATGTTATGGAAATGAAAAAAGTATTGAAATACGCGATGGAGATTGGGGAATGCATGTTAGTATCAGGAGCAGGTGTTTCCAGAGTGGAAGATACGATTTCAAGAATCTGTAAGGCGTATGGAGCGAAGGAAGCAAATGTATTTTCTATCACATCAAGTATTGTAACGACGATCGAAGACGAATATGGAGAGACTCTGACTCAGACAAAACGAATCAGAACGTATAAGACAGATTTTACCAAACTGGATGAATTAAATCAGTTATCAAGATATATGTGCAGGGAACTTCCGGAAGAAAAAGAGGTAAAACAAAAGATTGCTGAGATCAAGAAAGGAAAAGTAGTAGTCTTTACAGAGGAAGTTTTTACATCGGCGGTTATTGCAGCTGCGTGGACATCATTTTATGGAGGCGGCATCACAGAAGGAATCATAGCAACGATTGCTGGGGCTCTTGTTACGATTCTTGCAAGATATATCAGGGTTTTAGCACCGAATGAGATGGTATTAAACTTTTTATTATCCTTTTTTGTTGCTGCATTTGCGTATATCAGTGCAAAAATTGGATGGACTGAGGATTATGGCAAGATCATCATTGGAAATATCATGCTGTTAGTTCCGGGAGTTGCGTTTGTCAATGCACTTCGGGATATGATCGGCGGAGATATGATGTCAGGAATCTTAAGAGTTTGTGAATCGGTATTACTGGCAGTCTTTCTTGCAGCAGGTTCTTTTATGGCATTGGTGTTCTTAGGAGGTGTGTTATAAATGAAAACTGAAATGATACAGGTAGCAGCAAGCTTTGTTGGAAGTTTAGGGTTTGCGGTACTTTATAACCTTCGAGGGAAAAAACTTTGTATGGCTGGAATTTCGGGGATGGTGTCGTGGATTGCTTATCTGATCGTATGGAATGAGATGCCAAGTGTGTTTGCGGCAAATCTGGCAGCGGCAGCAGTTGCGACGATCTATGCAGAAACGATGGCAAGAACTTTAAAGACACCCGTTACCGTGTTTTTGATCACGGGGATCATTCCACTAGTGCCAGGTGGAAATCTTTACTATACGATGAATTATGTACTTGCCAAACAATGGCATCTGTTTTCTCTGTATGGCCAAAAAACGGTATTGATCGCAGTGGCAGTGGCAGCTGGGATCATGGTAGCTTCGTCTGTTTATGGTATTTGTGCTTCTGTGTGGAAGTACTGTAAAAAAGAAATACAACAAAGCTGAGAAATATAAAACGATTTTACATGAATTATCAATGGAATGATCCAATAAGATCTGGCATAAGATAAGAAAAACGGAAGTGTGCAAATATCATATGGAACAGGATGAAAAGTTTGAAAATCAATTAAATCTTGCCTTAGATCTGAGCGAAGAAGAACGAGAGAAATCCGAAGATCTGGATGCAGGATACGATAAAGAAACGAATCAGTGGGAAGTGATATTTCGCTATAGTGGCACACTGGATACGATCAAACGGTCAGAAACAACGGTGATCGAACCGTTAAGTATGGGTTATGCGATCGCGTATATCAAAGAAAATGAATTAGATACATTTTCAAGAAACGAGCAAGTTATTTTTATAGAAAAACCGAAAAATTTATTGTTAAACCGGCAGCCATCGATTGCGGCATCTTGCATGCTCTCGGTAAAGAATCCACCTCTTTCATTAACTGGAAGGGGTGTTTTTGTTGCCGTGATTGATACAGGAATTGATATTTTTCATCCGGATTTTATTGATGATGATGGGAATACGAAGATTTATGAACTGTGGGATCAGACAGTTTCAGGAACACCGCCGTCTCCGTTTGTGAATGGAAATGTGTATACAAGGGAAGAAATAAATGCTGTACTTCATTCAGAAAATGGACGGCGGATGTTTGAAAGCCGTGATAATTCAGGACATGGAACTCATGTGGCATCAATCTGTGCTGGGAGAAATGGGGTTGCGCCAGAGGCAGAATTGATCGTTGTGAAATTAGGTGATACAAGAGAAAGAGGATTTCCAAGGACAACGCAGATGATGACGGCACTGCAATATGTGATCAGTACGTCATCAAAGCTTACAAAACCAGTTGCCATTAATATCAGTTATGGGCATAATTACGGAGATCACAGGGGAAATTCGTTGTTAGAGACGTTTGTTTCACAGATTGCGGGACAGTGGAAATGTTCAATCTGTATAGGAACAGGGAATGAAGGAAATAGTGGGCGGCATAAGCAGGGAAAGATTGCAGCAAAAACAGAAAACATATTATTCAATATTGCACCATTTGAACAGAATTTGAATCTTCAGATATGGAAAGACTTTGTAGATACGTTCCAAATGGTTTTGATTTCGCCATCTGGAACAAGGCATGAAATTACAGATCAACAGGGAAAATCACAGTATATGTATGGAAATACGATGATTTTTGTATACAATGGTTATCCGACACCATATAATGTACGGCAGGAAATTTATTTTAGTTTTATACCAATGGAAGGAGAATATATAGAAAGTGGACAGTGGGAATTGCAGATTTCTCCTGTAGATATAAGGAATGGAGAATACCAGATGTGGCTTCCGGTATCTGCAGGAAGTAATCAGGAAACCAGATTTTTAGAGCCAGATAAAGTATTTACCTTAACAATCCCATCGACTGCAAGAAATGTCATATCCGTTGGGGCATATGATGTCAGATATCAGACGTATGCAGATTTTTCAGGAAGAGGAGACCAGAAATTTTGTGTAAATAAGCCGGATCTTGTGGCACCGGGAGTCGGGATTTTGGCGGCGGCAGTTGGAGGAGGGGAGAGTGTTCTTTCAGGAACATCGATGGCGACACCGTTCGTGGCTGGATCAGCAGCTCTTTTGATGGAATGGGGCATCATAAGAGGAAATGATCCTTATCTTTATGGGGAACGGATGAAGGCTTATTTCCACAGGGGAGCCAGACAGATGAATGGATTTCGTGACTATCCAAACGATGAAATTGGATATGGACGGCTGTGTGCAGCTGAAAGTTTGTATCAATAACAGTGTTTTATGAAAAAAAATACAACTAATATCCGCAATTTTTGTATCATATTTCCAGTTTATATGCTAAAATCAATAGTATACTGGGAATACGAAAGGGGAAGAGACAATCATGAAAACAGAAAGATTTGACAAGAAACTGTTCAAACAGGAAGTACTCAACAATCTGAAGACTCGTTTCAGAGTGGAGCTTGATAATGCATCCCAGCAGCAGATTTATCAGGCAGTTTCATATGCTCTGAAAGAGTGGATCATTGAGGACTGGATGGATACACAGAAGACTTACGAAGAGAAAGACCCAAAGATTTTATATTATATGTCCATGGAATTCCTGATGGGAAGAGCACTTGGAAACAACCTCATCAATATGAGCATGTATGATGGAGTGAAAGAAGCATTAGATGAATTAGGTGTAGACCTTAATATGGTAGAGGACCAGGAACCAGATCCAGCCCTTGGTAATGGTGGACTGGGACGTTTAGCAGCATGTTTCTTAGACTCACTTGCAACACTTGGATACGCTGCATATGGATGTGGAATCCGTTATCAGTATGGAATGTTCAAACAGAAGATTAAAGACGGATATCAGGTAGAAGTACCAGACGAATGGTTAAAGAATGGAAATCCATTTGAATTAAAACGTCCAGAGTATGCCAAAGAAGTACGTTTCGGTGGTGACATCCGTACAGAATATGACGAAGCAACAGGAAGAACAAACTTTATCCAGGAAAACTATCAGTCAGTTCTTGCAGTTCCATTTGACTATCCAGTTGTAGGATATGGAAATCATGTCGTTAACACATTAAGAATCTGGGATGCAGAAGCAATCACTGATTTTCAGTTAGATTCTTTTGACAAAGGTGAATATGACAAAGCCGTAGAACAGAAGAACCTTGCAAAGAATATCGTAGAAGTATTATATCCAAACGATAACCACTATGAAGGTAAAGAACTTCGTTTAAAACAGCAGTACTTCTTCGTATCTGCAAGTTTACAGGCAGCAGTAGTCAAATATAAGAAGAACCATGACGATATCACAAAACTTTATGAGAAGATGGCAATCCAGATGAACGATACTCATCCAACAGTAGCAGTAGCCGAACTGATGAGAATCTTAATGGATGAAGAAGGTCTTGGATGGGATGAAGCATGGGAAGTTACAACAAAGACTTGTGCATACACAAACCATACAATTATGGCAGAAGCATTAGAGAAATGGCCAATCGACTTGTTCTCCAAATTACTGCCTAGAGTTTACCAGATCGTAGAAGAGATCGATCGTCGTTTTGTAAACAAGATCCGTGAGATGTATCCAGGTAACGAGGAGAAAGTCAGAAAGATGGCGATCCTTTGGGATGGTCAGGTGCGTATGGCACATATGGCGATCGCAGCTGGATATTCCGTAAATGGTGTAGCGAAACTTCATACAGAGATCTTAAAACATCAGGAATTAAAAGATTTCTATGAGATGATGCCTGAGAAGTTCAATAACAAGACAAACGGTATCACACAGAGACGTTTCTTAATGCATGGTAACCCATTACTTGCTGACTGGGTAACAAAGAAACTTGGAACAGATACATGGGCAACAGACCTTTCTTTAATGTCAGGACTTAAGAAATATGTAGATGATCCAAAAGCTCAGAAAGAATTTATGGAGATCAAACTGCAGAACAAAAAACGTCTTGCAAAATATATTAAAGAACATAATGGAGTCGATGTTGATCCTACATCAATCTTCGATGTACAGGTTAAGAGACTTCATGAATATAAACGTCAGCTGATGAATATCTTACATGTAATGTATCTGTACAATCAGTTAAAGAAGAATTCAAATATGAAGTTCTATCCAACAACATTTATTTTTGGTGCAAAAGCGGCTGCTGGATATCGTCGTGCAAAACAGACGATCAAATTGATCAACTCTGTAGCTGACAAAGTAAACAATGATGCATCAATCAAAGGTAAGATCAAAGTTGTATTTATCGAGGACTATCGTGTATCCAATGCTGAATGGATTTTTGCAGCAGCAGATGTCAGTGAACAGATTTCCACAGCATCCAAAGAAGCATCAGGAACAGGTAACATGAAGTTTATGTTAAATGGTGCACCAACACTTGGAACAATGGATGGAGCGAATGTTGAGATTGTTGATGAGGTCGGTGCTGAGAATGCATTTATCTTTGGATTAAGTTCTGAAGAAGTTATCAACTATGAGAACAATGGTGGATACCATCCATACGATATCTATCAGAATGACAAAGATATTCATGAAGTGTTAGAGCAGTTAGTTGATGGAACATATGCAAATGGTGACCATGAACTTTACAAAGATCTGTATCAGAGTCTGTTATTTGGTGATACAGGAAGCCAGGCAGATATGTACTTTATCTTAAAAGACTTCCGCTCTTACGCAGAAGCTCATAAGAAAGTAACAGAAACATATCAGGATACAAAGAAATGGGCGAAGATGGCAATGACAAATACTGCAGGATGCGGTAAATTCTCATCTGACCGTACAATTCAGGAATATGTTGATGATATGTGGCACTTAGATAAGATTAGATAAGTAAATAAAAATGTGCTATAATAGGAGAAGTCTCGTTTTGAGGCTTCTCTTTTTGATAGGAGAAAATAATAAATATTGTAAAAATAATTTTGCAGAAGATTAGAAGCAGTATAAAGATAAGGGAGAAGATTATGAAGAAAAGGATGAAACAGATTGCAGCCTGTCTGCTGGTTGTACTGATGACGGTAATATCGGCACCGGAATACAAAACAAGCCGCAAAGTATCAGCTGCACAGAATTTTAAAATTCATTTTATTGATGTAGGATGTGCAGATGGGGCATTGCTGCAGTATGGAGAAGGAAGCAGTGCCAAATATGCAATGATCGATACAGGTGCAGGTAAATATCATGTCACAAAAGATAAAACATATGCCAAGAAAAATGCACCAGCGTATGAGTATCTGAAAAAGATGGGCGTAAAGCATTTAGAATTTGTCATTCTTACACATCCACATCAGGATCATATTGGTGGTCTAGTCAAGATATTGAAGGATAAAACGATCACGATCAATACGATTTATGGAAATTCTTTGGAACTGACTTACCTAAGAAGCAGTGATAGTGTCAAGAAACAGACTTCAGAAACAGCAAAATGGACAAAGTTTGATTCAGATACATACAAAAGTGTAAAGAACGAAATTGAAAAAAGAAATAATGAAGAAGATGAATCTCTGCATGTAAAATATGTTACGCCAAAGGCAGGATCAAAGATTTATCTTGGACAGGCACAGATCACATTTTATGGGCCGTTGGAGAATGATTATAAATATGGAAGACAGGTAAATCTGAATATAAGACAGGAAAACAAATATTCTATCGTTACGAGAATTGTCTATGGAAAGAATTCATTTTTGATGACGGGTGATGCACAGAGAGAGACGATTGAGAAGATCATCAAGAAAGGATATAACCTTCAGGCGCAGGTTTTAAAAGAACCTCATCATGGTTATCAGGATGTAAAAGAAGCGGACAAACTGATTTCAGGACGAACATCTGATCATAAACTGCTGATCGATCGTACCAAGGCCAACATTGCGATCATTAGTAATGGATATAAGAATATCGGGGATGTTCCGATGAAGAATGTTCTTACGGATCTTTCAAAGATGGATGTTTATGAGACGAGTAACAGGGGTACGATTGTTATCACTTCTGATGGAAGCCGTTTGTATGTTAAAACACAAAAAGGCGGGAATAAGCCAAGTGTAAATGGAAGGATCGTAACTTCAGGAAAGACTGTTTCTACGCCGGTTCTGCAGTCAGTTGACATTATCAGGAACAAAAAATACAAAATGGTTCCAGTATATGTAGGAACAAAAGATGCAAAAAGTGTCTACAGTAATAAAACGATAACGGTAAAGATCAATGCAAGTGCCAGAAGTTTTACAAAAATCAATAGTGTTCAGTATAAACTTGTGAAGAATGGGCAGAGCAGTGCAAGGATTCCTTACAGATATGGAAGATCTGTTACATTAAAGAATGGAAATGCTGCCAAAATCTACATAAAATACAATACGATGCTTGGGGAGAAAGAGGTAAAACTTCCGCAGATCGTCGTTGACACTAAGGCACCGACAAAGCTTAAATTAAAGAAGAAAAAGTCAGGAAAGAAGATAAAAGTAACTTTTTCGGCAAACTATGGAACAAGCGGAAAGAAGAAGACTCAGTATAAGATCGTTCCAAGAGGAAAAAGTGCAAAAAAATATAAATGGAAAACTGCAAACAGTGTCAGATATGATGCAAAGAAATACAGAAAAGCAAAATTGTATGTGCGTTTTATTGACAAAGCAGGAAACAGCAAAACAAAGAAAATGACGATATAAGCTAAGAAAACAGACTGCTTGTATGATAAAACAGAATTTGCTATACTGAAAAGTAACCAACAATGTAAAAACAGATCAGGAGAAAGAAAATGAATAGCAGATTAAAAGGAATTATAACAGTTGTACTGGTCGTGATCATAGGATTATTTGCGGTCAGCGGCATCGGATATATCAGACAGAGAATGGCAGCCGATCAGGGTGTGAAATATCTGAATCAGAAGGAATACCAGAAAGCGTATGAAGAATTTGACAGTGCGGCATCAAGATTTACATTAATCTTCACAAAACAGAAGAAGAATGTACTGTTTTATGAAGGAGAGGCACTATATCAGATGGGGGAATATAACAAAGCGGTTGAGGTCTATGACAAATTGATCGACCGTGGAGAAAGCAAAGCATATTCTTTAAAGGCATACTGTCTGATGCAGCGTAATAAGACGAAAGAAGCAATCGAAGTGTGTGATCTTGGAATTTCAGAATTTCCGGAAGAAGGAGAAATCTACTGCACGAAGTATGCAATTTATGCAAAACAGGAAAAATACAAAGAAGGACTGAAAATCATCCAGAAAGCATTAAAGCAGGAAGGGCTGAAGAATAAGCAGGAAGTATTGTTTGCAAGAATCAGTGCTTATGAATCTTTGTTTGATTTTGATACAGCATACAAGTATACAAAAGCTTATGTGAAGGCATATCCAAAAGATGCACAGGGAAAGAAAGAGCTGACCTTTCTTGAGACAAGATAGGAAACAAAACAGGAAGTACTGGGTGAGGGAAGATTATGAGCAAGGATATTCTGGTGAGAGATCGGATTTTTTCAATATATGATAGTTTGTATGATGCAGAAAAGAAGGCTGCGGATTATCTGATCGCACATCAGGAAGATGTGATCAACATGTCCGTGTCAGAACTGGCTCAAAACTGCGATACCAGCCAGGCAACGATCATCCGTTTTTGCAAGAAGATCGGATGTGGAGGGTTTCATCAGCTGAAGCTGAAACTTGCAGGGGAACAAAGCAGACAGGAGGAACCAGCCGCATCGAACGAGATCAATATTGATAATATGGAACAGTCGCTTCATAATATCATGACCAGTAAAGTAGAAGAGATCAAAGCAACTTTTCATAATTTTGATAAGAAAGATCTGCGGCAAGTAGTAGATGCAATTTTAAAGGCAGATCTGATAGAATTTGCAGCGATGGGGAATACGATACCGATCGCAATGGATGGAACATATAAGTTTAACCAGCTAGGACTGCATGCTGTGACCTCTCCGATCTGGGAGACACAGGAAGCATTTGCAAGAACAATGAAGGAAGGCGATGTATTTTTTGCAATTTCAGCATCGGGAGCATCCAAAAGGCTCATACGAATGGCCGAGATTGTGAAGAAGCGTGGAGGTGTAACGATCGTTATCACGAATCAGTCCAGAGCACCATTGACAGAGATCTGTGATCATGTGATCATAACGGCGACAAGGGAACATGTTTTTTATGATCAGGTGAGCTTCACAAGAATGGCTGCGATGGCGGTCATTGATACATTGTTTATGCTGCTCCTTTCAACAAAGGATGACTTTTTCGAGAACGTTGCAGAGCATGAACGGTCTGTAATAGAAGAAAAATTATAAGGAAGATGAAGGAACATGTTTATTTTGGTCATAGGAGTGCTGATCATATTTTGTATCTTGCTGTTCATCTGCTATTCTTATATGCAGAATCAGCGTTCAAAATATGTCACACAGATGTATAAGGAATTTAAAGAACAATATGGATCATGTGCACAGACTGCCATGGGATTTTCACAGACAAATGTATTTTCAAAAGCAATAACATTGATGCTTGCGGTAAATCCTGAGGATCATCGAGTGATCGATGCATGGGCAGTGACAGACAAAGATATGGAGATAGAAGGAAGAACCTGTACAGAATATCTTGGGATGGATATCAGCAAATATGCAAGAGAAGATAAAATGAAAAGTGACAACGATCTTCTGATGAGAAAACCTGTACAGGTAAGAACTTCAAAAGAAAAAGCATTTGCCATGGCGGTAAAGCAGATATTAAATCAGGAATAGGAAAGAATCATTATGGAAGAGATCAGGAAAGAAATTATTGAAAAGGTTATTCTTGTCGCAGTTGCTGATCAGGATACAAGGGAGGCAGAAGAATCTCTCGATGAATTAGAGGAATTGGTAAAGACTGCGGGAGCAGAGGTTGCAGCAAGGGTGATTCAGGTAAGAGAAGCACCGCATCCGGGAACTTATATTGGAAAAGGAAAGATTGACGAAGTTAATGCACTGTTATATGGAACAGATGCGACAGGTATTGTTTGTGATGATGAGTTGTCACCAGCACAGATCAATAATCTGAGCGAAGCATTAGATACCAAAGTCATGGACAGAACCCTGATCATTCTTGATATTTTTGCGAAGAGAGCATTTACAAGAGAAGGTAAGATTCAGGTAGAACTTGCACAGCTGAAATATCGTGCATCCAAGCTTACCGGACAGGGAAAAGCATTATCAAGACTTGGAGGAGGAATCGGAACGAGAGGGCCTGGAGAGAAGAAACTTGAGATGGACCGTCGTTTGATCCGAACAAGAATATCAAGGCTTAAGGCAGAACTTCGAGATGTTGTGAAACATAGAGAAGTACAAAGAAAACAGCGCCAGAAGAATCATCTTCCGGTTGTGTGTATTGTTGGATATACTAACGCTGGGAAATCAACATTATTAAATCATTTTACAAATGCAGGTGTGTATGAAGAAGACCAGCTGTTTGCGACACTTGATCCGACGACAAAGAGTCTGGATTTAAGTGGTGGACAGACAATTCTTATGACGGATACGGTAGGATTTATCCGGAAACTTCCACATCATCTGGTGGAGGCTTTTAAAAGTACACTGGAGGAGGCTAAATACAGTGATCTGATCCTGCATGTTGTAGATGCATCGAATCCACAGAAAGAGAAGCAGATGGAGGCGGTGTATGAGACGTTAAAGCAGCTTGGCGCGAATGAATCGCCGATCGTAACAGCGTTTAACAAGATTGATCTTTTAAATGGAGATGAGATTTTAAAAGATCCAAATGCAGAAGCGGTCGTAAGAATTTCAGGGAAGACAGGCGAAGGAACTGCCCAGTTATTAGAGAACATTGAGAAGATCCTGCAGAAACAAAAATTATATCTGGAGAAATTATATGATTATCAAGAGGCAGGAAAGATTCAGCTGATCAGAACTCATGGACAGCTTTTGAAAGAAGACTACAGAGAAGATGGGATTTATGTGGAAGCATATATTCCAAAAGAAATCCTTGGGAACATCTAGGAGGAATGGAAAGTGATCATTCAGAAAGTAATCAATAACAATGTTGTCAGTACATTTGATGCGAATGGCAAAGAAGTTATTTTAATGGGCAAAGGAATTGGTTTCCGAAAAAAAGCAGGAGATGAATTAGATAAGAATAAGATTGAGAAGATCTTTACATTGGATTTAAGCGGCAAATCATCTTTTGTTCAGGAAGTGATGGCCATTATTCAGGAATTTTATGAAATCGTACTGGATTCAGAGCATCCGGCATACCAGAGATTTGCGACACATCTTCAGTATCTGGAGACAGAGATCATGTCAAAGAAGCATCCGATGGAAGAAGATGAAGAAGCAGATGTTGAGTTCTATGAGAGAAACCAGAAAAAATACCCGGAAGCTTATGTCTGCAGCCAGAAGATCGTTGAACATATTGAACAGCATTATGACTGTAAATTGTCCGCAGATGAGAAAATGTATCTGATCATTTATGTAAAAAGATTGATTCTTGAAACAAGCGGACAGGTATAAATCCCTTGAGTTTCCGCAGTTTTATCCACAGACCTCTGATTTTTCTCCATTCATTATAA
>OLOG01000478.1_pt1 | contig 36393 bp, 29 predicted proteins | sample 1672351 | NCBI WGS metagenome assembly OLOG01 (sample SAMEA3136674, study PRJEB25190) | human gut metagenome | biome: human gut; feature: human-associated habitat; material: faeces | place: Austria | collected 2013 | reverse complement strand
TGAGGGGCGTATCGGTTATCAAATACTCATCTTTCGACATTATCATATTCCTCCATGGTATCACATTCACTTACCTTCTCAAATTCCGATTTGTATTTCTGTTTGTTTTAAAAATGGGCAACTCCGATTGGAATTGCCCACTCATTGCACTAATTATGCGATTTTTCCTTGCTTGCACCGATTTCTGCATCAATCTATTTTGTAAACGGTACATCTTTACATCATATTTTAATAAAGCTTTGCACCTGCGGGGATATGGTTATCTACCATGAGGAGGTGAAGCTTTTCTTCGCCTTCTTCTTCGTGAACTGCGCTGAGGAGCATACCGCAGGAGTCAATACCCATCATTGTTCTCGGCGGAAGATTTGTGATAGCGATAAGAGTCTTTCCAACCAGCTCTTCAGGCTCATAATAAGCGTGAATACCGCTTAAAATTGTGCGGTCTGTGCCTGTGCCGTCATCAAGAGTGAACTGTAAAAGCTTCTTCGACTTCTTAACAGCCTCGCAAGCCTTAACCTTTACTGCACGGAAATCTGACTTTGAGAATGTTTCAAAATCAACATATTCTTCAAACAAAGGCTCAACCTTCACCTTTGAAAAATCAATCTTTTCTTCAACAACAGCATCCTTGGTTTTCGGAATACCCGACGGCTTTTTGTCGGAATCAAGGCTCTTCATTGTGGGGAAGAGGAGAACATCACGGATTGCGGCTGAATCTGTGAGGAGCATACACATTCTGTCGATACCAAAGCCGATACCGCCTGTCGGAGGCATACCGATTTCAAGTGCGTTGAGGAAATCCTCATCGGTTGTGTTAGCCTCATCATCGCCCTGTGCGAGTAGTGCCTCCTGAGCCTTAAAACGCTCTCTCTGGTCAATCGGATCGTTAAGCTCCGAATACGCATTAGCCATTTCCCAGCCGTTCATAAAGAACTCGAATCTCTCAACATAATCGGGATTTTCGGGTTTCTTCTTTGTAAGCGGAGAAATTTCAATCGGATGATCCATAACGAAAGTAGGCTGAATCATATGCTCTTCTGCAAATTCTTCAAAGAAAAGGTTGAGGATGTCGCCCTTCTTGTGGCGTTCTTCAAACTCAACACCCTTTTCCTTAGCAATTGCCTTTGCCTCTTCATCAGAATGAATTTCGTTGAAATCAACGCCTGAATACTTTTTAACAGCGTCAAGCATTGTAATTCTCTCAAACGGCTTGCCAAGATCCATTTCAATGCCGTTGTATGTGATTGTTGTTGTGCCGAGAACCTCCTGTGCAACATGGCGATAGAGGTTTTCGGTAAGATCCATCATACCGTTGTAGTCGGTATATGCCTGATAAAGCTCCATAAGAGTAAACTCAGGGTTGTGACGGGTGTCAACACCCTCGTTACGGAATACTCTGCCGATTTCGTAAACCTTTTCAAGTCCGCCTACGATAAGTCTTTTGAGGTAAAGTTCAAGAGAAATTCTGAGCTTTAAATCCTCGTCAAGAGCGTTGAAGTGAGTAAGGAACGGACGAGCTGACGCACCGCCGGCATTTGCAACGAGCATAGGAGTTTCAACTTCCATAAAGCCCTGATTGTCAAGGTAACGGCGGATACTGCCGATAATTTTTGAACGCTTTACAAAGGTATCCTTTACCTCGGGATTCATAATAAGGTCAACATAACGCTGACGGTAACGAAGGTCTGTATTTGTAAGACCGTGATACTTTTCGGGGAGGGGTTTGAGTGATTTGGAAAGGAGCTTAACCTCTTTTGCATGAACAGAAATTTCGCCCATTTGCGTTTTGAAAACAAAACCCTTTACTTCAACGATATCGCCGATATCCCACTTTTTAAGGAAACCGTATTCTTCTTCACCGAGATCGTCAAATTTTGCAAAAATCTGGATTTTGCCCGAACGATCCCAAAGGTCCATAAACGAAACCTTGCCCTTGCCTCTTTTTGAAAGCAAACGGCCTGCAACGCATACATCTTTGTTTTCGTACTCTTCAAAATTGTTTTTAATTGTTTCCGTGAGAACATCACGGTCACTTGTTGTAATTACAAACGGATCTCTGCCTGCTTCTTTGAGGGCAGCAAGCTTTTCGTATCTGACCTTGATAACATCGCTTGTGCCGGTCTGCTGTGGCTTCTGACTCATTTCCAATCATTCCTCTCTTTTCAACATCAATAAATCTGACGGATTGCAAAAGCAGAATCCGTCAGCAAAAATTCAATAGATAAACAAATTACTTTGAGATTTCAAGAATCTTAAATGCCTTTACGCCGCCGGGAGTTTCAACCTCAACAACATCACCGACACATCTGTCCATGAGAGCCTTGCCCACAGGTGATTCGTCTGAAATTTTGCCCTGTGCGGGATTTGTTTCGTTAGAACCCGAACCAACGATTTTGTATGTCATCTGTCTGTCTGTGCCAACCGTTTCGATTGTAACAACAGAAGTGAGGTGTACCTTATCGTTAGATGTTTCGGACTCATCAATAATCTGAGCAGTTTTGAGGATAGACTCGATAGTAGCGATTCTTGCCTCCATAATAGCCTGCTCATTCTTTGCGTCATCATATTCACTGTTCTCGGACAAGTCGCCGTAGGAACGGGCTACCTTGATTTTCTCTGCAATTTCTTTACGCTTGACATTTTTTAATTCTGCAAGTTCCTCTTCAAGATTTTTAAGACCTTCCGCAGTAAGCATTGTTGGTTTAGCTGCCATTTTATATCGTTCCTTTCAGTTAATACCGCACCTGCACAAGCGTGCATACGGTATAAAATTCTTTCATATCAGCAAAAAACTGCATATAGATTTATTATAATTTTTTTCACACCGATTGTCAAGCAAAACGGGCAAGATAACTGCAAAGAGATTTCACCGTCTGCGCCTCATTGTCGTTACGGCACAAATCGGGAACAATTGAGCCGAGTTCGTACTGTGAACCGAGTGTATAGAGTGCTGAGCAGAAGTATTCCTCCGACAATCCCTCAGGCCGCAAAAGTGCGAATCCGTTCGGCATTTTAAAGCAATAGCGAAAATACACAAAGCCCTTTATATTTTCCTTAGGTCTGCCGTTTGTAAGAATAACCGCATCATTTCTTACAGGAAGATTTTCTTCAATTTCAAACGGTGCAATGACAAGGTCGCAATTTGAAAGCTGTTCACGGTGATGGGTAACAACGGCACACGCACCTGTTTCTTCGGCAATGGTATTCAGCTCATCATAGAATACATCTTCGCTGTCTGTGATAATACAGGCATTGCCCGTATATTTCAACACAAATGAAACAAGGTCTGTGCATTGTGCGTCGGGGTCATAAATTCCGACCGTCAGCCTTTCGGGAGTATCAAATTTGCTGAGGGCAAAAAGCGCCATATTGGTACAAAGTCTTGCCGAAAAAAACGGCGAGTAAAAACGCTTGTAACCGCTGTCATTTGGGAAAGTCATTTCTTCGCAACACAAAAGTCTTGTGCGCTGATTGCCGATTGCCCTGTCAATTTTATTGAGATTGACCTTTTGTCTGCGACAGATGTATGTAAGCTGTTTTACGCTTACGCCCCTTGCCCTTTTGATTTCAACGCACACCTTGTCCCCTCTCAGCCTGTTAAAAAATCCCCTTATTTTCCCGCACTTTTCGGGAAACACAACATTCAATGAAGTAATCAAAACAAAAACCTCCGCATATTTACTTATTTAAGTATATGCGAAGGCTTTTAAATTAATTATCAAATTGTGTATGTATCAAAGAAATTATCACATGTACGGATACTCAGACATCGGGTTGTATCTTACACCGTTAAGACGGCATTCGTAGTGGAGGTGAGGTCCTGTTGAGTTACCTGTTGAACCGACATAGCCGATAACCTGTCCTCTTGAAACGGTCTGACCTGTACTTACTGTAAGACTTGTAAGGTGACCGTAAACTGTCATCTTACCGCCCGCGTGGCTGATCATTACATAGTTACCATAACCGCCGCCGCAGCCGCAGCTGTAGCTCTTGCCCCAGTTGTGTGTACAACTGCTGTTGGTTGCGATAACAGTACCGTCGGCAGCCGCAACAACAGGAGTTCCCATGATGCCTGCGCCGGCAATATCAATTCCGCCGTGGTTATAAACCTCTCTGTCCTCAAACCATTCTGATGAAAGGCTTACAAAGCCCGGTGTAGGCCATGCAAAGCCCGAACCCGACGGAACAATTACAGATGATGAACCTGAGCTTGATGAACCCGAACTGCTTGAGCCGCTTGATGAACTGCTCGAACTGCCTGAAGAGCCGCCTGATGAACTGCTTGAACTCTGGGCAGCCCGAGCAGCCTGTTCCGCAGCCGCCTTCTGAGCGGCATAGTACTCGCTGATTTTGGATTCAATCTCATCACTCTTCAAAGCCGCACTTTCAAGAGAATTTTGCGCCTTGGAATTTGATGCGTACAGATTTTTAAGAATCTCGTCATTATCTGAAATGAGTTTATTAAACTCGTCCTGATCCGACTTCAATGACGACTGCTGAGTTTCAAGGTCTTTCTTGTCGGCCTCAAGGGATTCCTTCTGGGTGCTGAGCTCGTCCAGCTTTGTCTGGATTTCGCTGATAAGCTCCTTGTCGCTGTTTGCAAGGCTCTTTACAAGCTCCATCTTATCAATAAGGTCAGAAAAATCCTTTGCGCCGAAAATGATTTCAAGGTCTGTTGCGTTGCCAGACATATAGAGAATTCTGAGTCTGTTTGCAAGTGCGTCAAACTGATCCTCAACTTCCGAAAGTCCCTTGTCATAAGCGTCCTGCTTTTCCTTAATATCATCGTTAAGGCTTGAAATTTTCTCACGGGTTACTGCAATTTTTTCATCAAGAACCTGAACCTTGCTTACAAGGGCGCTCTTGTATTCTTCCTTTTCTGCGATGTCAGACTTTGTATCATCAAGAATCTTCTGATACTTCTGATTTTCCTGTTCAAGCTGCTGAAGCTGTTGTTCAAGGTCTGAAATGCTGTCCTCAGCAGAAACAACAGTCGGAATTGCCATAGGAATTGAAATCATACATACGCAGAGCATTGCACATAAAATTCTTTTTAATTTGTTCATTGTAATCTCCTCCTTTAAGATTTCTGTCGGGATTACCAACCGAGTATTTCGTTACCTTCCATTTTAAGGTATTTTCTTATTGAGATAAAGCTGCCGAAGAAGCCGATAACAACACCCGCAACTGCAAACAAGCCGCCTGTAATCCAGATGACATTGTTAATCGGAATGAAATCAATCGGAACAATCTGATAAACAAGAGCCTGTGCAGTCTCATAGAGAATTGCAATTGCACCTGTTGAAAGAATTGCGGAAATAAGTCCGATTATCATACCTTCAATAAGGAAAGGCCAGCGGACAAACGAATTCGTTGCGCCAACCGATTTCATAATGCTGATTTCAAATCTTCGTGAGTACATTGTTGCACGGATTGTGTTGGCGATGATAAAGATTGAAATGATTGTCAAAGCACACACAACTGCAACGCAAATCATATTTACAAGATTGCTGATGTCCGTAAGCTTTTTTGCAAGCTCACGGTGACTGCTGAAACTGTCAACACCGTCAATTTTCTTGATTTGTGCAATAGTTTCATCGTACTTTGACAAATCCTTCATCACTACAATAAATGAATCAGGAAGTTTGTTTCTGCCTTTCATCTCGGCAAAAAGGTCGTCGCCAAGGGTTGATTTATACTGCTTTATCGCATCCTCCTTTGAAAGGAAGGTTGCAGACTCAACATTGTCAAGCTTTTCAATTGCTTTTCCTACATAAACAGCCTCAAGCTGTGAATATCCGTCTTTAATGTATACAGAGGTTTCATTTGACTTGCCGACAGATTCAACAACCTTGTCAACATTCAATGAAAAAAGTGCCGCCGCACCTGTGAGAACAAGACAGCTTATAAGTACGCAGACAGAAGCGATACTCATAATACGGTTGTTCCACACATTTTTGAAACCTTCTTTTGCCAAATAACCAAATCCGGTCATATCAAAAATCCTTTCAAAATCCTATTTGCGCAAACGCATTATTCCGGAACAACCACTGCATTATCGGGATAATCCGGTGTGTTTTCTTCTTCACCGCTGTCATCACCGTAATCGTCAGTATAGTCATCTTTAACAAACAAATCCTTGGTGTCGCTCTTAATTTTTCCGTGGTCAAGAACAACAACTCGTCTGTCAAACTCACGAACAAGGTCATGTTCATGCGTTACAACAATAACGGTTGTGCCTGTTGCGTTAATTTCATTGAGAAGATCAATGATTTCGTGTGACATCTCGGGGTCAACATTACCTGTCGGCTCATCGGCAATAATAATTTCGGGGTTATTCACAAGGGCTCTTGCAAGGCTTACACGCTGTTGCTCACCGCCCGAGAGTTCACTCGGTCTGTTTTTCATCTTATCTTTAAGACCGACAAGCTCAAGCACATACGGAACACGCTTTTTAATTACTGCCGAAGGTTTTCCGACAGCACGCATCGCAAACGCAACATTGTCGAAAACATTCATCTTGTCAATAAGTCTGAAATCCTGAAAAACAATGCCCATATGACGGCGCATATAAGGAACCTTGCTCCTTCTCAGCTTTGTAACATCAGTGTCGTTGATAACGATTTTGCCCGATGTCGGAGTTTCCTCATGCATAATGAGTTTAAGAAATGTACTCTTGCCTGCGCCCGATGCACCGACAATAAATACAAACTCGCCCTTATCAATACTCAGCGTAATACCGTAGAGAGCATGAGTGCCGTTAGGGTATGTTTTAGACACATTTATAAAATCAATCATAAAGTCACCTTTGTTTTGTAGTTATTGTACAAATACTCATAAAAAGTCAAAACGCCCAGAGCACAGCGAACGCACTATGCTCGGGCACACTTTAACTAAATCAGTATTTTGTAGGACTTGCGTTGAGGTATTTCTTAACCATAAGAGCTACCTTGAACACAATTGCATCCTCAAACTCACGAAGGTCAAGGCCTGTGAGCTTTTTAATTTTTTCAAGTCTGTACACAAGAGTGTTTCTGTGTACGAAGAGCTTTCTTGATGTTTCGGAAACATTAAGGTTGTTTTCAAAAAATCTTTGAATTGTAAAGAGAGTTTCCTGATCAAGGCTTTCAATTGAACCTCTCTTGAAAACTTCCTTGAGGAACATTTCACACAATGTTGTGGGAAGCTGATAGATAAGACGGGCGATACCGAGGTTATCATAGCTTACGATTGTACGGTCTGTATCAAATACCTTTGCAACCTCAAGCGCCGACTGTGCCTCCTTAAAGCTTCTTGCAAGATCCTTGATGCCTGTAACCGTTGTACCGATACCGACAACGCAATGCGTGTAGAACTCGCTCGAAAGTGTGTCTGAAATCGAGCTTGCCAACTTTTCAAGGTCACGGCTCTCTGTGTCAGGCTTGATTTCCTTAACAAGTGCAATTTCAACCTCGTTAATGTTGATAACAAAGTCCTTTGACTTGTCCGGAAAAAGGTTCTGAATTATATCATAAGCGGAAACATCTGTTTTAGAAACAATTTTAATAAGCAGGCAAACACGGGAAACCTCGCTGTTAAAGTGAAGCTCTCTTGCTTTAAGGTAAATGTCACCCGGAAGAATGTTGTCAAGAATAACATTCTTAATAAAGTTTGAACGATCATACTTTTCGTCATAATACTGCTTGATGCTTGCAAAAGAAACCGACAAAAGCTGAGCATATTTCTGAGCATACTCATCGGTACCCTGAACAAATACTGCATAATCATACTTTGCATTGCTGCCGAAAGATCTGTATGTATAGCCGTTCACAACAAACGGTGCTGTCGAGCTGAGTGTTTCGGAATTAACGCTCTCGTTTACCTCGCCGATTTTTCCAAGCTCGGAGCAGGCAATAACAACCGAAGTCTCGTCAATTACGCCAATCGTTCTGTCGATTGCGTCTTTCATCTGGTGTACAATACCTTGAAATAATCTGTTTGACATAAATTTTTACCTCGTTTTCTCCGCAGTTATATATTGTGATTGTAAAAGAGTTCAATAAAATACAATCTGTCTCATATACATATTACACAAAAACGAGAAAAAAATCAACCTCTATTTACAATTTTTCTTGAATTTTTTAGAGAATTTGCATAATCAGCAACAAGTTACAGTTTTGAAAGCAAAATTAAACAATTGTTACATAACTTTATTACTTTTTTAATATATCACAACATTGTGTTGATTTTGTGACAAAATACGAAAAATATCTATTCATCACGGTTAATCAATTATAAAATTTAAACGCAAATGGGTTTTGAAAATTATTGCGCTTACGGCAACAATCATTTTTTTCTGCAAACGCAAAGACGGCGGAACATAACGCTCCGCCGTAAAAACCAAATTAAATTATAATCAGTTTGTGATTGTTTTCTCAGTGTCCTTATCAAAGATATGGAGTTTGCTGAGGTCGAAAGCAATCTCAATGTCGTCGCCCGGCTTAGCTGTTGAAGTCGGTTCAACACGAGCTGTAATAGGTGTACCGTTGATGTTTACATAGAGATAAATCTCAGCGCCCATAAGCTCGGTAACATCAACATTGGCTTTGAGAAGGCACTCAGCCTTAGCAATTTCTTCAGGCTCATCGTGAACATGCTCAGGACGGATACCGAAAACAACTTCCTTGCCAACATAGTTGTCGAGGTCAGCATTGACCTTTGACTCGGGAACAGGAACGTGATACTTGTCAAAATCAAGAGTGTACTTGCCGCCGTTCTTAGAGAGAACAGCGTTGATGAAGTTCATCTGAGGTGAACCGATAAATCCGGCAACAAACATATTGCAAGGCATATCATAAAGATGCTGAGGAGTATCAACCTGCTGAATGAAACCGTCTTTCATAACAACAATTCTTGTACCCATTGTCATAGCCTCTGTCTGGTCATGGGTTACATAGATAAATGTTGTGCCGAGACGCTGATAAATTTTTGAAATCTCTGTTCTCATCTGAGCACGGAGCTTAGCGTCAAGGTTTGAAAGCGGTTCGTCAAGAAGGAATACCTTCGGGTTACGAACGATAGCACGGCCGAGAGCAACACGCTGTCTCTGACCGCCTGAAAGAGCCTTTGGCTTTCTGTCAAGATACTGCTCGATACCGAGGATTCTTGCAGCCTCTTCAACTCTTCTCTTAATATCTTCCTTAGGGAACTTACGGAGTTTAAGACCGAATGCCATATTATCATATACTGTCATATGAGGATAAAGAGCATAGTTCTGGAATACCATCGCAATATCTCTGTCCTTAGGTGCAACATCGTTTGCGAGTGTATCGCCGATATAAAGCTCACCCTTTGAAATATCCTCAAGTCCTGCAATCATTCTGAGAGTTGTTGATTTACCGCAGCCTGAAGGACCAACGAGAATGATAAATTCTTTGTCGGCAATCTCAAGGTTGAAGTCTGTAACAGCAGTTACACCGCCGTCATAAATCTTGTAAACATGTCTTAATGAAACATTTGCCATTGTGTATAAACCTCCAATTAGTCGATAACTATAAAGTCCTTAGCTTTATTACTACAATAATATACCACTTTTCGCACAATTTGACCATACCGAAATTGACCAAAGATATATGCATTATTTTATTTAAAACTGACACAGGATAAAATTCAGATGCATTTTTTAGTGTATATTGCCGATAAAGACCGACTTTTTATCCAAATCCGTCAGCAATTTACACTCACCTATGTGCAAATTGCTATCAAGATACAAACCGCCTATTGAAATTCGTTGAAGATGCACAACTTTTAATCCACAACACAAAAACATTTTTTTAACCTGATGATATTTACCCTCACAAATTGTGACAATTCCTGTTTTTTTATCATTTTCGTCACATTCAAGCACGGCACTGCGGCACTTCGTTCCGTCAGAGAACTCAATTCCGTCGGAGAACCTCTTGACAGTATCTTCTGTGATTTCTCCGTCAAGCTGCGCAATATACTTCTTGTCCACATGCTTTTTAGGCGAGGTTATGCTGTGCGCAAAGTCACCGTCATCTGTAATCAGAAGCAGTCCCTCCGTATCACGGTCAAGTCTGCCCACAGGGAAAAGTCCCTTTCGTTTCATATCCTCGGGGATAATGTCAATAACAGTTTTAAACTGCCTGTCCTCGGTTGCCGAAACAACTCCCGCAGGTTTGTTCATCATTATATATATGTGTTTGCTGTAATTCAAAGCCTGTCCGTCCACAACAATTTCATTCTTGTCGGGGTCAACCTTTGTATCAGGCTTTTTGCAGATTTTTCCGTTCACAAGAACCGCACCGCTTTTAATCAGCTTTTGAACCTCTTTTCTGCCGTCGGCTCTTTGTGACGAAATAAGCTTATCAAGTCTTTCCATCTTATTCAACAAGCGGCAGATTTTTACTGCCGTATTCTCCGTTTGTAATGTGTCCGCCGATTACCCTGCTTTTGTAAACAAGCAAAACGGCATTGTTATCCTTTGGCTTTTCCAGGGGAACGGTAATCTCCGTAACCTCTTTGCCCTTGAATTTTCCGAGGTCAAGTCCGATTTTCTTCTGAAGTTCGTTGTATTCCTCATAATATTTATTAAAATCCGACGGAATTACAACCGAGCGTTTCTTAGACTTTGCATCGGCGGTTTCAATTCCGAACTGTTCAAGGAATTTTTTCTCCTCACCGTCATTAAGCACAAGAGAATACTCCCCTGTTTTATCACTTACGGCTGTATCGGGCAACCGTGAATTTATTGCAACCGTAACGGCTGTACATATTATTGCCGCTGTTACGGACAGCACCGCCGCCAAAATTACTGTTTTTTTAGCCTTGATTTTAAAATTGAAAACGAACATTTTAAATCCTCCGCATATTTTATTCTCTGATAAAATGTATGCGAAAAATCTTCGGATAATTCCGTTTGTCCGATTTCAAATTATTTACTTTGTAAGAACATCCAAGAGTTCAGCCGTTGTTTTTACAAACACCCTGCCGCCCTCTTTTTTCATGCTTTCAAGGTCGCCGTAGCCGTATTCAACACCGACAAAATCGACACAGCAAAGTCTTGCACCCTTTGTGTCAAACCAAGTGTCGCCAATCATAACGGTATCTTTTCTGTCATTTTCAAGACTGCCGCCTAATCTTTCAACAGCATACGGAATGAGGTCTTTTTTATCTTTTCTGCTGCCGTCAAGTGTTGAACCGCAGATTGCGTCAAACATATCATGCACACCGAGAAGTTCTGTAATTTCTTCGGCAAACTTTTCATACTTTGACGAACACACGGCAAGCTTTGCACCGCTGTTTTTAAGCTCTGCAAGAACCCTGTCAATGCCGTCATAAAGCTTGTTCACAAGCTTGCCCTTGGTGTTGTAGTATTCACGATAAATTTCAACGCCTCTTGCCGATTCTTCCTCATTGAAACGGCAGATATTGCGGAATGTATCGAGCAGCGGCGGTCCGATATACAATGTATAATCGTCAAGATTCGGCAACGGCTTGCCCATACTTTTAATTGCGTTTTCAAGTGACTCTCTTATGCCCAATGCGCTCTCGCTGATTGTGCCGTCAAGGTCAAACAGATAATATTTGTACTTATTCATCAAACTTGCTGTCCGCCTTCATCTGAAATTTTTCTGATTTTACGCTTACTCTTGTGTGAGTGCCTCTTGCAATTTCACCCTTTTTATCTTCGGCAAAAACTTCAAAATTAAACATTCTGCCGTCAACGCTTTTGAGAACGGCTGTTGCCGTAACCTCAGCACCGAGGGGAGTGGGGCTTGTGTGCTCAATTGAAATCATCGTGCCGACAGTTGTAAGCTCTTCGTTGTCAAGAACCTTGTCTGCAAGAGCTGCTGCGGCATTTTCCATAAGAGCCACAACGCAAGGAGTTGCAAGCACACAAAGACTGCCGCTGCCCATTGAAACGGCAAGATTTTCTTCTTCCACCTTAATTGTTACAGAATATGTATTTATTTCGCTCATAAAAATTTCCTTTCTTATTGTTTAAAGCAATTTTATGTGATATACTTAACAAAGTGTGCATTACTCGTCTGTGAATTGACAGAGTAAGTATCCATACGATATAATAATACAATATTCAGTGAAAATAGGCAAGCATTGCCCGAATATTATTTGAGGTGAAAATAAATGAAACTCGGAATCGTCGGACTTCCAAATGTCGGCAAAAGTACACTTTTTAACGCAATTACAGACGCAGGTGCTCAGAGTGCAAACTATCCTTTCTGCACAATTGAGCCGAATATCGGCGTTGTTGCAGTTCCGGACAAAAGACTTGATAAACTTGCGGAAATGTATGATCCTGACAAATATACTCCTGCGTCAATTGAATTTGTTGATATCGCAGGTCTTGTAAAGGGTGCGTCAAAGGGCGAGGGACTCGGCAACAAGTTCCTTTCAAACATCCGTGAATGTGACGCTATCGTTCATGTTGTCCGTTGCTTTGAAAACGACGACATTATCCATGTTGAAGGCAACATCAACCCTGCCCGTGACATTGAAACAATCAATCTTGAGCTTATTCTCTCCGATGTTGAAATGCTCGAACGCAGAATTGACAAGACAAAGAAAATGCTCAAGGGCGATAAAAAGTATCAGAAAGACATCGACCTTTTTGAAAGAGTTCTTGACGCACTCAACGAGGGCAAGCCTGCAAGAAGCGTTGAATGTGACGATGACGAAAAAGCAATTCTTTCAGAGGTTGCGCTTCTCACAAACAAGCCTGTTATCTATGCCGCAAATATGAGTGACGAGGATTTCTCAAACGGCATCGACTCAAACGAGGGCTACAAGGCTGTTCAGAAGATTGCCGCCGAGGAGCACGCCGGCGTTCTTCCCATCTGCGCTCAGATTGAAGAAGAAATCGTTGAAATGGACAAGGAAGAAAAGGAAATGTTCCTTGCCGATATGGGACTTGAAGAAAGCGGTCTTGACAGACTTATCAAGGAATGTTACGCACTTCTCGGACTTATCTCCTACCTTACGGCAGGCAAACAGGAGGTTCGTGCATGGACAATCAAAAAAGGAACAAAAGCACCTCAGGCAGCAGGCAAAATTCACTCGGATTTTGAGCGTGGATTTATCAGAGCCGAGGTTATCGCATATGACGACCTTATCGCCTGCGGAAGTATGACAGCCGCAAAAGAAAAAGGTCTTGTCCGCAGTGAGGGCAAGGACTATGTTATGAAAGACGGCGATGTCGTTCTTTTCAGGTTCAATGTTTAATTAAATCATTACAGTTGATGACGGCTACGAAGATTTTCGCAGCCGTCATTTTTTTGATGTCACACATTTCTCCTTTCACAATAATATGTAGTGTAAACGAAAGGAGGTAAGCATATGTGTAACTTTGGTAACGGCAACGGCTGCTGCTCATGGATTATTCTTCTTATCATCGTTCTCTGCTGCTGCGGCGGAAATAACGGCGGCTGCGGTTGTGACAACAACAGTTGTGGTTGCGGCTGCTGATAAAGCACGCTGACTAAGACCCCATTCGGCTTATTGCTGAGGATGTTTTAATATAGAAAAGGGCGGATACCGTATTTTGCGATATCCGCCCTTTGTTAATGCAGCTTAATTTCAATATTTGGGATACCCCCAAAAAACGGAAAGGTAACGGAAGAAGGTTAAAAATGCATTACAACAATAATTAAACACACATAAGTTTGATTTGTAAGCACTAAAAAATTTATTATAAAGCCTAAATACATACTAATAGTATTCAAAAATAACCGTAAATACTATTGAAAATAACCAAATAAGTGATATAATAGTGTTATAATTATCTTTGGGAGTGATGCTTTTGCGATATTTGGCACATAAACGAAATGATACGGACGGAAAAGAAGAATTGTTGATTGATCATCTGAATCAAACTGCCGAAATGGCGGCTGAATTTGCAAAAAGTTTTGGTTATGAAAAAATTGCTTATGAAATGGGTAAACTTCACGATATAGGCAAATACAGCGAAAAATTTCAAAGGCGTATCAACGGCGAAAATATTACCGTAAATCATTCAACGGCAGGTGCAATAACCGCATGTAAACATAAATTGGTTATGACAGCGTTTTGCATTTCGGGTCATCACGGAGGATTGCCTGATTTTGGAAGCAGTTGTGATATGCCTGACTCCGGTACATTTCTCGGAAAAGTAAATGACAAAAGCATTGAAAATTATTCTGCGTGGGAAACCGAACAGCCTGATTTTGAAAAGCAAATTGTTCCCGAAGTCTTAAAAACCGATGAATTTAAAAATGCGTTTTTGATACATATGCTGTTTTCCTGCCTTGTTGACTCGGATTTTATATGCACTGAGCGTTTTATGCTTGACGATACGGTTAGCCGTGGAGGATATGATGATATCCCTGTTTTGCTTGAAAGACTTAACGCTTATACTGCCAAATGGGGAACACCTACAAAAGAACTGAATATACTTCGTTCTGAAATTCAAAAGCAATGTATAGCCGCCAAAGACAGCGACGAAAATCTTTTGTCACTTACAGTCCCTACAGGCGGCGGAAAGACGATATCTTCGCTTGCTTTTGCACTGAATTATGCGGTTCAGGACAAGCACAAGCGAAAGCGTGTGATTTATGTAATTCCTTACACGAGCATTATTGAGCAAAATGCCGCCGTTTTTAAGGACGCACTCGGCGCAGAAAATGTTGTTGAACACCATTCCAATGTTACTTTTGATCCTAAAAAAACTTCGTCAGAAACGGTTCAAAGACAACAACTTGCCTGCGAAAACTGGGACGCTCCGGTTATAGTGACGACTGCGGTTCAGTTTTTTGAATCCTTATTCAGCAACAAGCCCTCAAAAAGCAGAAAATTGCATAATATTTCCGACAGCGTAATTATTTTTGACGAGGCGCAGATGTTGCCGATACAGTATCTTGTGCCGTGTGTAAAAGTTATTAACGAACTGACTGAAATTTGCAATTCTACGGCTGTTCTTTGTACAGCAACACAGCCGAGTCTTGATAAATTTTTCGGTGAATGTAAGGGGTTGAGCAATTACAAAATTCCTGAAATATGCCGTGAAAATCCCGAAAAATATGCCGAAAAGTTTCGCAGAACGGAATTTGTTTATGACGGGAATCTTGACGATGACGAGCTTGTGTTCAGACTGCAAAATGAAGAACAGGTGCTTTGTGTGGTTAATAAAAAGGAACACGCTAAAAAGCTGTTTTCAATGCTTGGTGAAAGTGAAGAAAATATATGCCTTTCGACCCACGAATATCCTGCACACAGAAAGCGTTCAATTGAAAAGATAAGAAACCGTTTGAACAACAATTTGCCTTGCAAAGTTATTTCGACAAGTCTGATTGAAGCGGGTGTAGATTTGGATTTTAAGACAGTTTACAGAGCCATTTCGGGAATTGACTCGATTTTACAGGCAGGCGGAAGATGCAACCGAGAGGGCAAAAATAACAGGAGCGACAGCCTTGTTCATATTTTTGACACAGGAGAAATAATATCCTGTCAGCAGAAAAATGCCTCAGTTGCCCGTAAGATTATTGAAAAGTACGGTTCGGAAATTTACACAGCAACTGCTATTAAAGAATATTTTGATGAGTTGTATTACTATCTGAAAAGCGGAAATGATGATGACTTTAACTATAAAAATATAGTTAAAAAGTATCAGCGCTTTCAATTTAAAACTGTGGCAAATGATTTTAAAATGATAGATGACAATGCAAAAACGGTGTATATACCAACTGAGTATAATAAGAGTTTAATTTCAGAACTACGCAACAAAAAATATACAAAGAAGCTGTTCCGTGAGCTTGAACAATATGCCGTTAATCTTTATTTGTGGGAATTTGAAAAACTTGATGGGGCTTCGGCAATCGAAATTGTTGACGATGAATTTTTCATTTTGGCAGACAACAAATATTACAGCGAAAAAACAGGTATTATTTTTCCCGACAGCGGACTTGGTATGGGAATATGCATATAAAAACAAAACGGGAGCAAGAATGATGCTCTTGCTCCCATTTTGTGAAAACTAAAAATATAACATTTCAATCCACTGCTATCGCAGACAAGACAATTCTAACACCCTAATAAAGTTGTGTCAATTAAAATGTTTTAAAACTAAAAAAATAACGAAAAAAGTTATTGACAAAAATATGCAAAAGGTGATATATTAGAATTACAGAGATTATTCTCAACAATAAAATGAAGAAAGGAGCTGATGCTCAATGTCAATTATGGTTGAAGTTTACGGCGACTATGCCGCCTTTAACCGTCCTGAATTGAAGGTTGAACGAATGACATATGATGTCATAACTCCATCGGCGGCAAGGGGTATTTTGGACGCTATTTTATGGCACCCGGGCATGCGATGGGTTGTTGACAAAATATATGTTTTAAGTCCGATTCAATACGCAAATATCAGGAGAAATGAAGTCAAATCTAAAATATCGGCAAGAAATGTCAGAACAGTTATGAACGGCAGGAAAAACGATTTGTACATTGACGCACAGGCTGATATTCAGCAGAGAGCGGCACTTGTACTGAAAAATGTTCATTATGTGTTGGAAGCACACTTCGATATGACAGACAAAGCAAGTCCGACTGATAGTCCTGCAAAGTTTCAGGAAATGATGAAACGCAGACTTGAAAAAGGACAATGCTATCATCAGCCGTATTTTGGCTGTCGGGAGTTTCCTGCAAAGTTCAGAAAATGGGAATTTGAAACAGTCAACACAGCTTATCCAAATACTACTAAGGAACTCGGATTGATGCTGTACGATATGGATTACGGTAAAGGAGAAATTACTCCGATGTACTTTAATGCCGTTTTGAAGAACGGTGTACTTGATTTGACGAACTGTGAGGTGTATCGCTGATGCTGTTACAATCACTTGTAAAATTGTACGAAACCCTCGCCCAAAAGGGTGAGATTGAAAAATCAGGCTGGAGTCCCGTGAAAATTTCTTACGGGCTCTGCCTCGACAATGACGGAAATATTGACAAAATAATTTTTTTAAAGCAAAAAACAGCTGACGGTAAAAAGGAAATTCCAAAACCTATCAGCCTCCCGATGCCTGTTAAAAGGTCATCGGGAGTAGCGTCAAATTTTCTCTATGAAAACTCAACATATCTTTTCGGTTATGATTCGTCAGGAAAACCTGACAGAGCCGCAAAGGCATTTCAGGCTTGTAAGGAAAAACATTGTAAAATTCTTGAAAACTGTGACAGCGATGCCGCTGTGTCAATAAAAAAGTTTTTTGACCGCACTGTTGAAAATCTGCAAGATAAACTTTTAAGTTGCGGATGTACTCAGCCTATGGTTGACGAAATTCTCGGCAAGGGTGCAAATATGTTGCTTATGCCTTTGGGCAAGTATCCATTCGATTTTGATGAAATTTGCAGAGCATGGGATGAAAACTATGCAAATTCGGACGGTGAAAAGGGAATTTGTCTTGTTACGGGAAAATACGATAAGATAGCCGTTTTACATCCGCTGATTAAGAATGTTAAAGGTTCGCAATCGGCAGGTGCGTCGTTAATTTCATTTAACGGAAGTGCATTTGAGTCATACGGCAAAACTCAGGGTTATAATGCGACCGTGAGTGAATATGCCGCATTTGCCTATGCAGCGGCATTAAATAAGCTTATTTCCGATACCGATCATAGAATCAATGTAGGCGATACAACTGTTGTTTGTTGGACGGAAGATGCCGAACCTGCTTATCAAAGTATGCTTTGTTCTGCTTTTGATGGTAATGATGATACGGTTTCTCAGGCAGATTTGAAAAGTGCAATTACTCATATTGCTCATGGTGAAACAGTAAATTGGGAAAAAGTTCCCTTGTATCCCGATAACAATTTTTACATTCTCGGTATATCTCCAAACTCAGCAAGATTGTCGGTAAGATTTTTTATCAAAAATACTTTTGGCAAGGTTATGCAGAATGTTTTGTTGCATGAAGAGCAGATGAAAATTGTAAGACCGAGTTTTGAAACGCGTGAACATCTCACTTTATGGCAAACAGTAAGTCAAACGGTCAATCCAAAATCAAAGGACAAGTCCTGCAAACCTCATCTTGCAGGAGATGTGCTCAACGCAATTTTAAACGGCACAAGCTATCCTGCAACCCTATATTACGGAGTTCAGAGCAGAATATCTGCCGAAAGAGAGATTACATGGGGTAAGGCGGCAATTATTAAAGCGTATCTCATGAGAAACATAAAAACTATTCCAAAGGAGGATTTAACAGTGGAATTAAATGAACACAGCGAAAACAAAGCATATTTGCTTGGCATACTTTTCTCGAATCTTGAAGAAATTCAAAATTCGGCAAATCCGGGTATCAAAGCAACAATCAAAGACAGATACTTTACATCTGCAAGTTCAACGCCTGCTTTGATATTTCCATTATTGATTGAACTTGCACAGGCTCATCTCAAAAAAATAGGCGAAACAAGCCGTAAAATTTATTATCAGAAAAAATTGACCGAAACAATGTCAAAGCTCGGAACACAATTTCCGGTAAGACTAAAACTTGAAGAAAAAGGTATGTTCCAGCTCGGTTATTATCATCAGACACAAAAACGATATACACGCAAGGAGGAAGTAAACAATGGCTGAAGTAATTAAGAATAAGTATGATTTTGCAATTATTTTCGATGTGGAAAACGGTAATCCAAACGGTGATCCCGATGCAGGAAATATGCCGAGAATTGACCCTGAAACAGGTTATGGTATTGTAACAGATGTTTGCCTTAAAAGGAAAATCAGAAACTATGTTGAAACTGCTAAGGAAGACGAAAAGGGTTACAAGATATATATTAAAAGCGGTGTGCCGCTTAATAAGAGCGATAAAACCGCACTCGAATATGTCGGCGTTGATACAAATGTTGCTGATGACAAAATCAAATCACAGGTTAAAGAACTTAAAAAAGGCAACGCAGAACTTGATTTGAAAATCAGAGATTTTATGTGTGCAAACTTCTTTGATGTAAGAACCTTTGGCGCTGTTATGACAACATTTGTTTCAAACGGACTCAATTGCGGTCAGGTGAGAGGTCCTGTTCAACTGAGTTTTGCCCGTTCGGTAGACCCTGTTCTTCCGCAGGAGGTAACAATTACAAGATGTGCAATTACTACAGAAAAGGATGCCGAAGACAAAAATAATACAATGGGCAATAAGTTTATCATTCCATACGGACTTTATGTTGCCGAGGGATATATTTCCGCAAATCTTGCCCGCAAGGTCACAGGCTTTTCAGAAGATGACCTTGAACTTTTGTGGAACGCAATTGTAAATATGTTTGAGTTTGACCATGCAGCCGCAAGAGGCAAAATGGCAGTACGCAAACTCGTTATTTTTAAGCATGACAGCGAACTCGGAAATGCACCGTCATACAAGTTATTTGAGAAAATCAATATCAATAAAAAGGAAGATGTAACTGTTCCGAGAAAATTTGCCGACTATGATTTCTCGGTAGATACCGACACGCTTCCGTCAGGTGTTGAATGTATCATAAAATGATGTACGATGATGATAATATTTTGAGCATATCTGGAATACAACACTTTGTATTTTGTCGCAGACAATGGGCTTTAATACATATTGAACAGCAGTGGGCAGAAAATCTGCTCACTGTCAGCGGTGAGATTATGCACGAAAAAGCCCATGACGATACTTTTACCGAAACGAGAAACGGTATTATCACTTCACGGGGAATGCAGGTTTCATCTTATGAACTCGGCATATACGGAGTTTGTGACATTGTTGAATTTGTTCCGTCAGATGACGGTGCAATATTGTTCGGCAAAGAGGGCAAATATTCCGTAGTGCCTGTTGAATACAAACACGGCGAGCCTAAAGAAAGCCATGCCGACATTCTTCAGGTTGCTGCACAGGCAATGTGCCTTGAAGATATGTTTTGCACAAAAATAAATGAACTGAATATTTTTTACGGCAAAACAAGGCATCGCCAGAAAATTGAATTTACCGATGAAATTCGTGATGAATTGAAAGATATAATTCTGGAAATGCATATGCTCTACAGTCGCAGATACACTCCGAAAGTCAAACAGAACAAAAACTGTTCTGCCTGTTCACTAAAAAATTTGTGTTTGCCAAGGCTTACAAAGGTGAGATCAGTCAAAAAATATTTGTCCGATATGGCAGAGGAATAACTATGAAAAAATTATTGAACACACTTTATGTGACTTCAACCGACAAGTATCTATCTTTGGACGGAGAAAATATTGTTATATTGGCTGACCGAGAAGAATGCGGAAGAGTTCCGTTGCATAATCTTGAGGCTATCGTTACCTTTGGCTACAGCGGAATAAGTCCCGCTCTTCTCGGAAAATGTGCCGCGGACAATATAAGTGTTTCGTTTATGAGCAGACACGGAAAATTCCTTGCGGGAGTTGTCGGTCCATATTGCGGAAATGTTGTGCTGAGAAAAACTCAGTACCGACTTTCCGAAAGTGAAGAGGAATGTACTAAAATTGCAAAGAATATTATTTTTGGCAAGCTGTTCAACTCAAGGTGGGTAATTGAACGCGCGACAAGAGATTATTCAAATTCACTTGATGTTGAAAAGCTGAAAAATGTTTCATTGCAAATAAAAAATTCTATGGAAAGTATTTCAGATTGCGTTGACACCGCATCGCTCCGAGGTGTTGAGGGAGAGGCGGCAACAAGATATTTTTCTGTATTTGATGATTTGATACTCCGGCAAAAAGATGATTTCTTCTTTCGTGAAAGAAACAGAAGACCGCCGACAGACGCTGTAAATGCAATGCTTTCGTTTTCATACACAATGCTGACGAGTATGGTGACATCCGCACTCTATTGTGTGGGACTTGATCCTTTTGTAGGCTATCTGCATAAGGACCGTCCCGGAAGAGCATCGCTTGCACTTGATATGATTGAAGAATTGCGTTCCGTATTTGCCGACCGATTTGTCCTTACGATGATTAACAGGAAATCGGTCAACAAGGCTGACTTTATCACGAAGGAAAACGGTGCCGTGATGTTTACAGACGACGGAAAGAAAAAGTTTTTGCAGTCGTGGCAAAATAAAAAACTTACCGAGATAAAGCACCCATATCTTGAAGAAAAAGTTCAATGGGGAATGGTGCCGTATGTTCAGGCTCTTTTGTTGGCACGATATCTGCGTGGCGATATTGACGGCTATCCGCCGTTCTTGTGGAAGTAGGTATTAGGAAATGCTTGTTTTGATTACATACGATGTCAGTACAGAAACTCCGCAGGGCAGAAAAAGGCTGCGCAAAGTTGCTAAGGAGTGCGTTAATTATGGCAAAAGAGTGCAAAATTCCGTTTTTGAGTGCGTAATGGACGCGGCAAAATGTAGAGAAGTCAAAGAAAAGCTGATTAATCTGATTGACGAAAAAGAGGATAGCATCAGGTTTTATTATCTCGGAAATAATTATAAAGCCAAAGTCGAACACTACGGAGTGAGTGACGATTTTGATGTTGAAGGAGTGTTGCTTTTTTAGTGCGAATGGTATGTGTACATAAAAACACTGTACCATTCGCACCGAATAAATTGTTAATTATTTAAATTGACAGCAACTTTTTTGCCGGCGGTTGTAAAGTAATCCAACCGGTTTGTGCATATATATGTAAATACTGTGTGTGCTAAGCAAATAAACTGTCAATTTTTGCTGTCACCTTCCGCGAGGAAGGTGTGGATTGAAATCAATCATCCGAGAGTAAATTAAAATGAGCTTGCAAGTCACCTTCCGCGAGGAAGGTGTGGATTGAAATGCTGATTTATTGCACACGGGACTTGCCGAACCTCTCAGTCACCTTCCGCGAGGAAGGTGTGGATTGAAATATTTAGCGCCCGTGCGTCTGATTTGTCTTGCAAGGGTCACCTTCCGCGAGGAAGGTGTGGATTGAAATGAGGCTGATCGTGTAGCCTCCATTTGCACTTGCAACGGTCACCTTCCGCGAGGAAGGTGTGGATTGAAATGCTGATTTTGTCGAGTTGAGTTGCAAACTCTCTAGTCACCTTCCGCGAGGAAGGTGTGGATTGAAATTGATTCGGTTAAATCAACCGGATCAAGAATTTCGTCGTCACCTTCCGCGAGGAAGGTGTGGATTGAAATACACCGACTTGTCCACGCAGTACATACGAATTGCAGTCACCTTCCGCGAGGAAGGTGTGGATTGAAATTCCTCTGCCCGTCAAGCCGTTAGCTCAGCGATTAGTCACCTTCCGCGAGGAAGGTGTGGATTGAAATAAGTTCAAGCATTTATCCTCCTTTTAGGATTGCCGTCACCTTCCGCGAGGAAGGTGTGGATTGAAATATTCTGATTCCTCCTGCTCTTGCTATTTATGAGGGTCACCTTCCGCGAGGAAGGTGTGGATTGAAATTGCGAGTTTATGAAATAAGCCTTTGCGCAAAATAGGTCACCTTCCGCGAGGAAGGTGTGGATTGAAATGGGCATAAGAAGTAATTGCGGCACCAACAGGGATAGTCACCTTCCGCGAGGAAGGTGTGGATTGAAATTGATAAAATAATATTTTTCCTTTGCAATCTCAGGTCACCTTCCGCGAGGAAGGTGTGGATTGAAATGCCAATTTCGTCGGTCGCTGAGTGCTCGCGCTCGTCACCTTCCGCGAGGAAGGTGTGGATTGAAATTTGACACATATGCCGCAATGCTTGACGGATATGTAGTCACCTTCCGCGAGGAAGGTGTGGATTGAAATTTTCGTGATTACAGGGAATACAACGTCACCGCCAGTCACCTTCCGCGAGGAAGGTGTGGATTGAAATGGCAAAGAGGCTATGTCGGGTATGCGTGCTATCATGTCACCTTCCGTGAGGAAGGTGTGGATTGAAATAAAGGGCAATCATGTAGGTTCTGATGTTGCTAATGTCACCTTCCGCGATGAAGGTGTGGATTGAAATAGATGATGAGGCTGAGGTTCATTTTTATGTTAAGGTCACCTTCCGCGAGGAAGGTGTGGATTGAAATGGTGCTACCAAATCTCTTTTTTGTAATCTCTTGCTCGTCACCTTCCGCGAGGAAGGTGTGGATTGAAATATCGAATAACATACGCTGGGCATCACTCATTAGGTCACCTTCCGCGAGGAAGGTGTGGATTGAAATTTACCCACACTATCTTGGTGACAATGCAAAAGGGTGTCACCTTCCGCAAGGAAGGTGTGGATTGAAATGATGAAGTCAAACAAAAATATTGAGGTCAATATTAAGTCACCTTCCGCAAGGAAGGTGTGGATTGAAATAGATGATGAGGCTGAGGTTCATTTTTATGTTAAGGTCACCTTCCGTGAGGAAGGTGTGGATTGAAATTGTCCCTGTGCGTTGAGAAGTGCAACCTTTACGCTGTCACCTTCCGTGAGGAAGGTGTGGATTGAAATAATCGTTGTCCAAATGCTTGTACCGCCCGAACCGGGTCACCTTCCGCGAGAAAGGTGTGGATTTGTGGGGCTGCGAAGAATGAAGTCTTAAACTTTATTTTTTCACAGCCCCCTTTCCTGAAATTATCCACATGGTATGTAGACAACCAGATGTGCTGCTTTCGCGCTCGCATTATAGAACATTATTACAAGTCAAAGACCCTGAAGCCCGTAACCGGCATGATAAAAAAGCCGCAGAAAAGAAAATAAATCAAAAACTTATTTTTATATTACATATTAAACCACAATCTGACCGTTATAACACTTATGATTGCGGCGGTTAGGTCGGCGGTTATGGCGGCAAAGAGGGTGTGGCGAATTTTTTTGACACGGATACAGCCAAAGTACATTGCGATTGCGTAGAAGGTTGTTTCGCTTGAACCTGCGAGTACGGATGCGGTTCTGCCTGCAAAGCTGTCGGGACCGCAGGTTTTGTAGAGGGCTGTGAGGAGTGCGGTCGAACCGCTTCCCGAAACGGGGCGGAGGAGTACGAGCGGAACGATTTCTTTCGGAAATCCTAAAAATTCCGCTGTCGGCTGAATCAGTGCGCATATTGCGTCAATTGCTCCGCTTGACTGCAAAAGGTCAACGGCAAACACAAGTCCCATAATTGTAGGAGCAATGTTGTACAAAAGCTTTACTCCCTCTTTTGCACCCGAGATGAACACATCGAATACGGGTACTTTTTTTATCAGCCCGAATACCACAACAATACACGCAAATGCCGGCATTACAAATTCCATTTGCTCACCACATTTCTCAAATTTTACCTTGCCTGATATTCAGCGTACAGGCAATCAGCAATGCCACCGTCAACGCACACGCAGAGCTTATCCAGACGGGAACGATAATTTCAAAAGGCGCAGAGCTTCCGTAGGATTGGCGGAGTGCGGCAAGCGTTGTTGGTAACAGCTGGAGTGACGCTGTGTTCATAACTACAAAAACAACCATTTCGTTGCTCGCAATGTCACGGCGGTCATTGAGCGTGTGCAGCTGTTCCATTGCTTTTAGCCCGAAAGGTGTTGCGGCATTGCCGAGTCCGAGCAGATTTGCACTGATATTCATAGTGATGCTTTGAAAGGCGTCACTTTTTTTATCAAGCCTCGGAAAAAGCGGACGGAGCAACGGTGCAAAGATTTTTGCAAAAATGTTTGTCAAACCGCTTTCAACTGCGATTTTCATAATTCCCGACCAAAGGCAGATTATGCCTGCCATTGTGAGAATAAGCTGTATTGATGACGCTCCGCTTTCGATGAGTACGTTTGAAATGTCGGCGGTGTTGCCCATAAACAACGCACACAATACGCTCACGGCAATGAGTCCGCTCCAGATATAATTCAGCATTTTTACTCCTTTTGCTGCAATTAACGACAAAATGTACAATATTGTCATTTTTGTAATCAAATTATTTAATAAAATCGTTGACAAAAATCCCGAAAAATGGTAGTATAGGTAAAAATAGGGATTATGGTGAATTAAAAAATAGGGATTATGGTGAATTAAAATGATTTATACAAACTTTAGGGAAATTGATAAAGCAGGCAGAATTGTAATATCAAAGGATATCCGCAACCACCTCAACATTAAGCCGGGTGACATTCTTCACATTGAGGCTGACGATGAGTGCGTTACGATTAAAAAGGCAGAGAGCAAGTGCGTTTTTTGCAATACTCTTGATAATCTGATTGCATTCGGCGGAAAATATGTATGCAGAGATTGTGTTGAAAAGCTCAAAGGCTGATACTGCTTTCGACTACTCTAAAATATACTTGACCGAATTTGAAATTATGATAACGGACGGTGTTTTTATATGGACAGAATTGACAAAATTAATTATTATCTTGACATTGCCGAAACTGTGCTTGAAAGGGGAACTTGCCTGCGCAGAAATTTTGGTGCAATTATCGTGAACAACGACCAGATTGTTTCAACAGGCTATACAGGCGCTCCGAGAGGCAGAAAAAATTGCTGTGATTTGGGATTTTGTATCCGTCAGGAACGCAACATTCCCCGTGGTGAGCGTTACGAACTTTGCAGAAGCGTTCATGCCGAGGCAAACGCTATTATTCATGCATCAAGAGAACAGATGATTGGCGCAACGCTTTATCTTGTCGGCAAGGAGATGTCAAACGGTGAGTATGTTCAGAACACATCTTCGTGTGCAATGTGCAAGCGTATGGTTATCAACGCAGGTATTGACAAGGTTATTGTCAGAAACGATAAAACCGATTTTACGGAAATTGATGTGAACGATTGGATTATGTCCGATGATTCGCTTGACGCACTCCGTGGCTATTGATATGAAAACACGGCTTTTTATAACCGATATCCGCAAAATCTCTTTTGACAGAGTCGGTGAGCTTTCTCCCGAAAGGGTGGAGCGTGTTCAAAGATGCCGCCGAGCTGACGATAAACTGCGTTGCATTGCAGGCGGCTTGTTTATGAACAAATTTCTTGGCGGTGCAAAAATCACCGTGAATGAATTCGGCAAACCCGAATGTGACAACGGGCTTTGTTTCAATATTTCGCACAGCGGAAGCTATGTGCTTTTTGCGTTGTCGGGGTCCGAAGTTGGTTGTGATATTGAAGAAATTCGATTTCTCAAGGGCATAAGGCTCGGCAAAATTGTTTTCTGCGACAACGAGATGAAATTGCTTGGCAACGCTTTTGACAGGCTTGGCACATTTTTTGAATTGTGGACAAAAAAAGAGGCACTCCTAAAATGTATGGGTGACGGATTTCACCGTGGCGCAAAAAGTGTTGATGTCAGCAGCGGAAAATACTCTGAAAATCAAATCGAATATTATATGAAGCAATACAAATTTTCGGACTATGAAATCAGCCTTTGCAGTGTGCAAAATGATTTTCCGAAAGATATTGAATTTATAACTTTATAACTATAAAGCCACGATTTTGAATCAACCTCAAAAATCATTAGATTTTTGGTCTGACTTTTTTTGGGGGGTAACATCAATTTCGGGGCTTTTTTACATAGGAAATACAAAACAAACCCATGATTTTGTTAATATGCTTGTTATTGCTATTTTTAAATAATTGTGATACAATCTACTTTGATTAGTGCAGCAATCGGCTGCATATATTGTGTATGAAAAAATTCGGAACGGAAATATCCGTCTGCACACGGATGTTTTGCAATTTTCAGGGGGGACACTATGCCGACATTTACCAAGGCGGCTATCAAGGCGACCTTTATTTCGCTTTTGAATAAAAAGCCGTTGAATAAAATTACAGTCAAGGAAATTGTTGAAGAATGTGGAATTAACCGTAATTCTTTCTACTACCATTTTGACGACATTCCGTCGCTTCTTGAGGAAATTCTCGTTGAAGAGGCTGACAGATTTGTTGCGACCGAAACCGACAACAATACCTCTGTTTATGAAAGCCTGATTTCTGTAATTGACTATGCTTTTTCAAACAAGTCGGTGATTCAGCACATTTACAATTCTGCGAACAGAACTACATTTGATGTGTATCTCAACAGGATTTGTACTCACGCTATAAAAAGCTATTTTGACAAGCTTGAAATTACAAAAAATATTGCCGAAGATGACCTTGACGCAATGATTATGTATTACAAGTGTCAGCTTGTCGGTTTTATTATCGACTGGCTCGGCGGAGGTATGAAATATGACCTCAGAATTAAGATGAAACGCATTTGTGAGCTGTTTGAGGGTTCAATGGAGTCTGCATTGGACAGATGTGCCAAAATCAATGCCTGATTGCTGTTTTATTGGTTAAAAATGAATATTTGCGCTTGCTTGCGTGTCTGAAATGCAGACGAATTTAACAAAATGTCTGATTTTCGTACAAATTTATTGCCGTGTCTAAATTCCTGACACGGCATTTTTTGTGTCTGTTTAAATTTTAACAAAGCCGTAATAGAATATATTACGGACAAAGGAAATACGGTTCACCTCTCGGATCGTTCCTTTGAATGCAGAGTGCAGTCTGCAAATCATATATGAAGGAGTATGAAATATGAAGTTAGGGAAAGCGGTTGTTAAAAGCCGTTTCGTAATCCTTATACTTGCCGTTGTGCTGATGATTCCGTCAGCCTTGGGAATGGCATTTACAAGGGTTAATTACGACATTCTTAGTTATCTTCCCGATAACCTCGACACAATCAAGGGTCAGGATTATCTGCTTGATGACTTTGGAAAGGGTGCTTTTTCATTCCTCATCTTTGAGAATATGGATGATAAGGATGTTGCGGCAACAGAGGAAAAAATCAAAGAAATCGACCATGTTGATACGGTTCTTTGGTATGACGATTTTGCCGACATCTCAATTCCAAAGGAAATGTTGCCCGACAAAATTTATGATGCGTTCAATTCGGGAAATGCAACAATGATGGCGGTATTCTTCGATACCTCAACATCAGCCGATGAAACAATGAACGCTATCGAAGAAATCCGTTCGGTTGCCGGTAAGCAGTGCTTTGTTTCGGGTATGTCGGCAATGATTACGGATATGAAGGATATGTTTGAGGAACAGGAAATGACTTATGTTGCAATCGCTGTTGTCCTTGCGGTAATTGCAATGATGATATTTATGGATAACTGGATTATCCCGTTTGTGTTCCTTGCAAGTATAGCGGTTGCTATCCTTGTAAATATGGGCAGTAACTACTTTATGGGTGAGGTTTCATTCATTACCAAAGCGTTGGCGGCAGTCCTTCAGCTTGCGGTAACAATGGACTACTCAATCTTCCTGTGGCACAGCTACGAAGAACAAAAGGGCATTTGTGAAAACCACAAGCAGGCAATGGCTGTTGCAATTCACGAAACCGTCCGTTCCGTAATCGGAAGTTCAATCACAACGGTTGCAGGCTTTATCGCACTTTGCTTTATGACATTCACACTCGGTCTTGACCTCGGTATTGTAATGGCAAAGGGTGTTATCCTCGGTGTTATCTCCTGTGTAACGGTTCTTCCGTCACTCATTCTTGTTCTTGACAAGCCTCTTGAAAAGACAATGCACAAGTCGCTTATTCCGTCAACAAAGAAGCTTGCAACAGGACTTGTTAAAATTTTCCCCGTATTTCTCGTGATGTTTGCGGCTCTTATTTATCCGTTCTATTCGGCATACAGCCAGACAAACAATGAGATTTACTACGATTTGTCGGAAAGTCTTCCCGAAGATATGGCAAATGTAATTGCCAACACTAAGCTTAAAGATGAATTCGGTGTCGGTACAACACATATGGTTCTTGTTGATTCTTCGCTTTCTGCAAAGGATGCAAGAAATATGACAAACGAGCTTGAAAAGGTTGATGGCGTAAAATATGTTCTCGGTCTTGAAAGCGTTGTAGGTTCGCTTGTTCCGGAAGAAGTTCTTCCCGATTCAATCACAAGTGTTCTCAAAAACGATAAATGGGAGCTTATGCTTATCAACTCTGAGTACAAAACAGCCACAGATCCTATGGCAAAGCAGATTGACGAGTTGAATAAAATCATTACAAAGTATGATAAGGACGGACTTCTCATCGGTGAAGCCGCTTGTACAAACGACCTTGTAAATATCACGACAGTTGACTTTCAGGTTGTAAATGCAATTTCTATTGTTGCAATCTTTATTATCATTGCGATTGTTGAAAAGAGTATCACACTTCCGATTATTCTTGTTGCGGTTATTGAGCTTGCAATCTTTATCAACCTCGGTATTCCGCATCTTATGGGCGAGTCGCTCCCGTTCATCACACCTATCTGTATAAGTACAATTCAGCTTGGCGCAACGGTTGACTACGCAATTTTGATGACGACACGATATAAGAAGGAAAGGTATCTCGGAAACGATAAACGCACTTCGGTTATTACGGCTCTTGAAACTTCAATTCCGTCAATTATCGTTAGTGCAATGGGACTCTTTGCCGCTACAATCGGTGTTGCATTCTACTCGGATGTTGACCTTATTTCATCAATCTGTAAGCTCCTTGCAAGAGGCGCTGTCATCAGTATGTTCTGCGTAACGCTTATTTTGCCGGCAATGTTTATGCTGTTCGACAAGGTAATTGCAAAGACAACTCTCGGTTTTAAGCCGAAAAAAACATCAAATTCGGAGGCTGCTGTATAATGAAAAAGACTAACAAAAATAATAATCACAAATTTTTAAATAAAAACTACATTAAGGGTGCTATTTCGGGTGCGCTTGCACTCACAATTCTCTGCAGCGGAGTAGGTGTTGCCGCTTATTCCGCCGGTGCAGACAATACTGCACAGGCTCTCGGTGTTCAGACAGAAAGTACGGTTGAGGCTGTTAAGAAGGCAAGCACAACTAAAGAGGCTCTCAAAAAGCTCAGCAAAAATGAAACCGTTTATGTCATTGCCGACGCAAGCGGTGCGGCTAAGAAAATCATTGTAAGCGACTGGCTCAAGGGTGTAGATACAAAAGGCAAGGTAAAGGATGTTTCAAAGCTCAAGGATGTTAAAAATGTTAAGGGTGACGAAACATACACGGTAAACGAAGACAATGCTTATGAGTGGGCTGCAAATGGCGATGATATCTACTATCAGGGAACAGGCACAACCGAACTTCCCGTAAAGCTCAAATTAAGCTACAAGCTCAACGGCAAAACTGTTTCTGCCGATGAAATTGCAGGCAAGAGCGGCAAGGTTACAATCCGCATTGACTATGAAAACACACAGAAGGAAAAGGTTAAGATTAACGGCAAGACACAAGAAGTTAATGTTCCGTTCCTTATGCTTTCGGGTATGATTCTTGACGATGACAAATTCAAAAATGTTGAGGTTTCAAACGGCAAGGCTATCAATGACGGTACAAGAACAATCGTCGCCGGTTTTGCTCTTCCGGGTATGCAGGACAGCCTTGATATTGACAAGGATGAAATGGAAATCCCTGATTATGTTGAAATCACAGCAGATACAACCGATTTTGAGCTTTCAACAACAATGACAGTTGCAATGAACGATATTTTCAACGATGTTGATTTTTCAAAGGTTGACGATAAGGTTGACGAGCTTAAGGATTCTCTTGATGAACTCGAAGACGCCGCAGAACAGCTTGTTGACGGTTCTTCACAGCTTTATGACGGTATCGGCACACTTCTTGACAAGTCAGGCACACTCATTGAAGGTATTGACAAGCTTTATGACGGTGCAGAACAGGTAAACAGCGGTGCAAAAAAACTTGACAGCGGTGCAGACGGTCTTTCAAGCGGTGCAAAAACGCTTGATGACGGTGCGGCAAAGCTCAAAAACGGTGCGTCACAGCTTGATGGCGGTGCATCACAGCTTGACAGCGGTCTTGCAACACTTGCAGGCGGTGCGTCACAGGTTGACAACGGTGCGGCAAGTCTCAGCAGTTATGTTGCAACACTTGCGGGCGGTCTCGGCAAGCTTTCATCCAACAGCGCAACTCTAAACGGCGGTGCAGAACAGGTGTTTAACACACTTCTTTCAACTGCCGACACTCAGATTGCCGCCGCAGGTCTTACAGCCGACAAGCTTACAATTAAAAACTATGACAGCGTTCTTGAAGGACTTATTTCATCACTCAGCGACGAAAATGCTCAGAAGCTCGCTTACAATACAGCACTCGAAACAGTAACGGCAACTGTAAACAGCCAGAAGGATGTTATCAGAACTGCCGTTGAGGCAACGGTAAGAAAGTCTGTTACGGAACAGGTTCTCGCAGCCGCAGGTCTTGGTATGACGGCAGATCAGTATGATGCCGCTGTTGCCGCAGGTCAGGTCAGCGAAGAAGTTCAGGCTCAGGTTTCTACTGCAGTTTCTACACAAATGAGTTCATCTGCGGTTCAGACTGCAATTGACAGCAATACAGAGGCACAGATTCAGAGCCTTATCGAAACAAATATGAACAGCGAAGAGGTTCAGAGTCAGATTCAGGCAGGTGTTGCAAAAGCTCAGGCAGGCAGAAAGTCACTTCAGGCTCTCAAAACTCAGCTTGACAGCTACAACACATTCTATCAGGGTGTGCTTTCATACACAGCGGGTGTTGATCAGGCTAACAAGGGCGCTCAGCAGATTCTCGCCGGCACATACACACTCAAGGACGGCACAGGTTCACTTGTAAGCGGTGTCGGTCAGCTCAAGAACGGTTCTTCAAGTCTTAAGAGCGGCACAAGCGAACTCAAGAGCGGTACTTCAACCCTCAAGGACGGCACATCAAGCCTTAAGAGCGGTGTAAAGACTCTCAAAAACGGCACAGGCTCACTTTCAAACGGTACAACAACACTTCTTGACGGCATTGCAACGCTTAAGAACGGCGGCAAAACACTTGTTGACGGTGTACAACAGCTCAATGACGGTGCAATGACATTGTCCAAGGGTATGAAGAAGTTCAAAGAAGAGGGCATTGACAGCATTGTTGATGCCGCAAACGGTGATGTCAAGGATATTATCGACCGTTTCAAGGCTGTTCAGAAAGCATCAAAGAAGTACAACAATTACAGCGGTATTTCCGATGATATGGACGGTAAGGTTGACTTCATCTACAAGACCGATTCAATCGAGAAAAAGTAATTCAATATATTTTAACAGCAAGACGAAAGGCTTATTTCCCTAACCCTTTCATACACAATATAAAAAGCAGTTATGTCGTTTGGCATAGCTGCTTTTTGCTTTGTATGATGTTTTTTGTGAATTTCAAAACTTGAAAAAATTACAAATAATAAAACGAATTTCATCGCTAACAATACTATTGCGGCGATGAAAACGGGATGCCGAAACGCCGCTTTATTGATAAATTTAACGAGATTTAAAAGTTTTGAAAAGGAGAAAACAAATTATGTCAAGCAATAACAATCAGATTAATGTACCTCAGGCAAAGGAAGCCATGGAACGCTTTAAGATGGAATGTGCCAACGAAGTAGGCGTAAACCTCAAACAGGGATATAACGGCGACATTTCCGCAAGAGAAGCAGGTTCTGTAGGCGGTCAGATGGTTAAAAAGATGATCGAGTCTTACGAAAACAGTATGAAATAAGCTTTAAAACCGATTTTCAGGGGCATATAGCTATGGTTAGCTGTATGTCCCTATTTTTTCGCCCACAGGCTTATTATGGGCAATTCAGGTCAAATAACAGGCGGTGTAACATTATTCTTGAAAATATTCAATCATTTGTAACGAAATTCTTAATTTCTCAAGGTGATTTGTAACATTTTTCTAAAATCAATGTTTGAATTGCGTATTAAATGAAAATTGCATCCGACTTTACGCAAAAAATCGGTCGGACAATTTTAATAAATTATCCGACCGATAAAAGTTTTATAACAGGTTATTAAAAATTAGAAATAAAAAATATTAATTTAAAATCAAATTATAAAATTACATACCAAATTCTTTTCTTGCGTCATTGTAATTCCAAGTGTTGCCATTATCATCCCAGGCATTGCCATTATTGTCAAAATAGCTATAGCCATTTTCGTCATCGCCATATTTGTGAGTCCAATTTCCATGTGAAGAATTAGAACTTGATGATGAATTGCCTGAATCATAGTTGTAATTATTTCCGCTGCTGTAGTTACTATCGTTAGAACTGTAATTATTGTCACCGTTGTCGTAGCTGTTTCCACTGTCGCTGTAACTGTTTGTATTATCACTGTAGGAGTTATCGGTGTTGTTTGTGTTACTGCTCTCGGTTTGCTTCTTCTTTTCCTGTTTAGCTTTTTCTTCGGCTTTCTTTTTTGCCTCGGCTTCTTTCTTAGCCTTTGCTTCAGCTTCGGCTTTTTCAATGGCAGTTATTCTGTCATTATAAGAACTAATCAATTCGTCAGGCTTTTTATCGTAGTTGCCAATATCCTTTTTATAGAATACATTGCTTTTTTCGGAATCAATTGTTTTCTTTAAAGCCTCAAGATTATCAATACAAGACTGCAACTTCTTTTTATCGTTAGTTTTTTTAAGAGTTTTGCTGTCAATAGTGTTATCTTTTATTGTCTTATCATAATCATCTGTGAAAAACTTTTGCATTTTTGCAAGTGTTTCATTGTACTTTGGCTCAACAGAGTTTAACACTTCAACCTTGATTTCATCACTTGTTGATGGCTTGTTCTTAATGAAATCGGATAATATAACTAACTTTTTGGCTCTGTCGGTTTCCTTTGTAAATTTTGAGTATGTGTCGTCAATACTTTTGTCTTGCTGTTCTGTCTGTTGCTGTATGGTGTAATTGTTGTAAGCATTTACGCCGAAGATTGTACCGACAACGGCAATAATCGCTACACAAACCACTGCAATAATTATAATTACTTTCTTTTTCATTTTAACCCCTACAATTTCTATTTGCGATTATATGTTTACATTATATATGTCTGCGTTTCAAAAGTCAATTATTAACATCTTGTTTCATAAAAAACAGGACTGCACATTCGCACAGCCCTGAAAATTGAATTGTTAAATTGATTAAGCCTCGGCTCTGTTGATTGCGTTGAGAACACCGAGTACCGATGCAACATTGACATTCGAGTCAATGCCGATGCCGAAGATATTCTTTCCGTCAGGTTTTTTGAGTTCGATATATGAAACAGCCTTTGAGTCAGAACCCTGAGAAATTGCGTGCTGACTGTATGAGATGAATTCGTACTTGTCAAGACCGACCTTTTTGATTGCATTGAAGAATGCGTCAATAGGACCGTTGCCGACACCGCTGAGAGAAACCTCTTCGTTGCCGTTAATCTTCATCTTGCCCTTGAAGTGAACATAATCATTGCCGTTTTCGCTCTCTTCGTAAATTTTTCTGCTTGAGAGAACATATTTCTGCTTATGCTCAAGATAATTCTTCTCGAACACCTCAAACAACTCTTTCGGAATAAGCTCTCTGCCAAGCTCCTCACATTTTGCCTGAACAAGCTTTGAAAATTCGGGATGCATTCTCTTCGGAAGGTCATAACCGAAGTTGTTGTTCATAACAAAAGCCGCACCGCCCTTACCGGACTGTGAGTTGATTCTGATAATCGGCTCATACTCTCTGCCGACATCGGCAGGATCAATCGGAAGATACGGAATTTCCCAGTAATCAGTTCCGCTCTCTTTCATATACTTCATACCCTTGTTGATAGCGTCCTGATGTGAGCCCGAGAATGCTGTAAATACAAGCTCGCCGATATATGGCTGACGAGGATCAATCTTCATGTTTGTGCAACGCTCATAGATTTCACGGAGCTTTGGAAGATTTGAAAAGTCAAGCTTAGGATCAACGCCCTGTGTGAACATATTAAGTCCCATTGTAACGATATCCATATTACCTGTACGCTCTCCGTTGCCGAAGAGTGTACCCTCAACTCTTTCAGCACCTGCAAGCAATGCAAGTTCGCCTGCGGCAACACCGCATCCACGGTCATTGTGTGGGTGAATACTGATGATAGCGGCGTCACGATGTTTAAGATTTCTTACAAAGTATTCAATCTGATCTGCATATGTGTTCGGTGTACACATCTCAACAGTATTAGGGAGATTGACAATCAACTTGTTTTCGGCAGTCGAACCGAGTGCCTCGATAACCCTGTCGCAGATTTCAACAGCGTTTTCAGGCTCAGTACCGCTGAAGCTTTCGGGAGAATATTCAAATCTAAAGTTAGTATCTCCGTCATATTCATCCGTAAGCTGTTTAATAAGCTTTGCACCGTCAACGGCAATTTTGATTACACCGTCCATATCTGTTTTGAAAACAACTTTTCTCTGAAGAGTTGAAGTTGAGTTATAGAAATGAACGATAACATTCTTAGCACCCTTAACAGCCTCAAAAGTTTTTCTGATAAGATGCTCTCTTGCCTGAACAAGAACCTGAATTGTTACATCATCGGGAATGTGGTTGTTTTCGATAAGCTCACGGCAGATTTCGTATTCTGTTTCTGACGCACTCGGAAAACCGATTTCGATTTCCTTAAAGCCCATATCGCAAAGTGCGTGGAAAAATTCGAGCTTTTCTTCAAGGTTCATAGGATCGACAAGTGCCTGATTACCGTCACGAAGGTCAACACTGCACCAGATCGGTGCTTTTGTTATAGTATTGTTTGGCCACTGTCTGTCCGGCAGATTTATCTGCTTAAAGGGAATGTACTTTTCAAATGATGGTTTCATGTAATAACCTCCTGTTAAATAGCACAAAAAAATCGCCCCCCTAAACAAAGGGACGAATAAAATCCGTGGTACCACCCGTATTCAAGAACACATCACTGTGTTCTCCTTAAAGACTTCTGACAAAGTCCCGACCGATAACGCAGTCTTGCGTTTCGCATTACATATATATAGTATATACACTTCACACGAAAAACTCGGGGATGAGCTATCCATACAATGTTCCATGCTGACTCACACCAACCGTCAGCTCTCTTTGCCGGTTCATTTGCATCTTGTTCCCGTCAATGTTTTTAAGGGGATTCATTTGTTAATACTATTATATATATATACCCATTCTTTGTCAAGAAAATTGTTTTGAAAATCTGTCGAATAAAGTTTATTTTTTTAAAAAGGGTGTATATAGTGAATTTTGGGATAAAATAAACAACAAGTGAGCTTAAAATGTAGAAATTGCCGATAAAGTAAAAAAGATAAAAAAATTGTCAAAAAGGGGTTTACAAAAGAAGGAAGTGCTGATATAATACCAACTGTTGCGCTGAGAGGCGAGGCAGACAAGAGAAAACACAGACGGTGAAAGAGTGTAGAACGCACGGAAGTGGAGAGTCAATATTCAGGAAGTAATCAAAAGTGTTGCTCGGTTTTGATTTTAAAAGCTGAAAAAACTTTTTAAAAAACTTTTAAAAAGTGCTTGACAAAATCAAAACAGCGTAGTATAATAGCTCTTGCACTGCTGAGGTGTGCGACTTCAAATGAAGAAAGCAAACAAGCCTTAAAAGTGCGTAGGACCTTGAAAATTGAACAACGAGATAATGTAAAGAAACCCGTAATGACTTTGAGGAAAGCTCAAAGAATTACAGTGAGATGTA
>OLOG01000475.1_pt1 | contig 36500 bp, 26 predicted proteins | sample 1672351 | NCBI WGS metagenome assembly OLOG01 (sample SAMEA3136674, study PRJEB25190) | human gut metagenome | biome: human gut; feature: human-associated habitat; material: faeces | place: Austria | collected 2013 | reverse complement strand
GCCATTCGCTATAAAGAGCTGGTCAAGAAGGATGAAGGCATAAATAACAATATGGAAAAGAAAAGAGATAAAAAAATAAGTTGCGAGGGAAATGGTTGAGAGGAATTATCATACATTTCAGGTATGATACAGAGAAGAGTGCATATATGGATTTTATCAGAAAAAATGTGGTTTCATTTGAAACTGCTGTTTGCAAAAAATATGAGAAAAGCCGAAAGAGCACTTGCTTTCAGAATTTCTGGAAGTAAGTGCCCTTTTCTGACTTATTTATTGCTGCGCTACAGTTCCAAGTCTTTTACGAACCATCGGTCCGATGATCATTGCAATGACCATTTTGCACAGATCAGCAGGAATGAAAGGAATGACACAGACTGCAAGTGCTGCGCCTACTGTATAGCCGGACTGGAAGCAGAACCATGCTGTTCCAAATGCGTAGCAGATTGCAGTTCCGACGATCATTCCGAGGATCTGGATTCCACGGTTAGTGAATTTGTCAATGACAATACCTGCGATGATTGCCATTGGAATAAATCCGATGATGTATCCGCCGGTCGGACCTGCCAGTTTTGCCAGTCCACCTGTGAATCCGGAGAATACCGGAAGCCCTACCAATCCGAGCAACAGGTAGATCAGGTAACTTAAAGTTCCTTTTTTCCAGTCTAACAGATAGAGAGACAGGTAGATCGCAAAGTTAGTAAGTGAAATTGGCACCGGACCAATTGGAACAGATAATGGTGCGAGAATGCAGGTCACAGCTGCCATAAGTGCGGTTACGACCATAGCGTAAGTACTTGTTTTTCGAAATGTCTGTGTATTTGTATTGTCATGTGTCATAGTAAAACTCTCCTTATTATTTAATGATGTGCAAAGACGTTAAATTTATTAAGCGGACTCAATCTCATAAGTGAATCCGGCGTCTTCAATTGCCTGGATCGTATCTTTGATTCCCTGTCCGCCAGCGGTAAGATATCCTGAGGCAAATATGGAATCAACGACGCGGAGCAGATTTTTTTCTTCTCCTTTAAAATAAATCTCACGTCCTGCGGCACAGCGGATATCGGACTGTGGAACTAAAAGTCTTGCAAGACAGAGGACTTTCATGCAGTAAGCTGTTGTGAGAGCAGACATATCTGCGTGCTCTAAAGGTGTTCCCGGAATTGGAAGAAGGAAGTTGATCGGAAGTGCCTCCGGTCGGATCTCGCGAAGCTCCAGTAACATATCTACCACGTCTTCTTTGCTTTCGCCCATACCAATAATGCCGCCGCTGCAGATTTCAAAACCAAGCCCTTGAAGCATTTTTATATTAGCAACGCGCTGTTCAAATGTGTGAGTGGAACAGATGTTGTGATAATAAGCACGGCTGCTGTTCAAGTTATGGTTGATGCGGTCAAGTCCGGCTTCCTTTAACATCAATGCTTGCTTTTCTGTCAGAAAACCGATAGAACAACACAGGTGTGTTCCCTGTTCTTTCATTTTTCGAATTTTTTCAGCCAATTCTTCAATCTCTGCATCGGTAAATTTCATCCCACTAAGTCCGATACAGTGGCGTGACAAATGATGCTCATTGACAAAATCATTGTCTGCATATAATTTCTCATCTGCGACCCATTTGTACTTATCAATGTCAGCTTTTGAACGGCAGGACTGAGCACAGTAAGCGCAATCCTGAGAACAGTTTCCACTTCTGGCATTAGTAAGAATGTGGATACTTACATGATTTCCTTTGTATTTTCGACGCAGTTTTTCAGCCCGGGCAATCAGCTCATCCAGATTTTCATCCGGCGTGTTGAGTATTTCAATTGCTTCTTCACGTGAAAGCTGTGAATCCGTAGATGTATTTTGATTTGAAATCATTAGAAGTCCTCTCTTTCCTTGAGTAATTCATTTTTCTGAAATTTTATACAAGACATACTTTAACATGCAAAAAAACAATTGTCAACCATGTGCAACACAATGGTTGACAAATAATATCAGCTGGGAGATGACTCCCACCTCGCAACAAGAATTCCGAGGCATTCTTGAATCATCACTTTAGTGTGAGACAGAAAATACAAAGTGCCAAAAAGAAGGCCGTGGAATCTTCGACCAGAATATAGTATGATAGTATACAGAGTAAAATACAAAGGAGAAGATTCATCATGAAAAAATTTATGGAAGAATTCAAAGCATTTGCCTTACGCGGTAATGTTATGGACATGGCAGTCGGTGTGATTATCGGAGGCGCATTCTCCGGAATTGTAACATCTCTGACCGATAACTTTATCAATCCGATCTTAAATCTTTTGACAGGCGGTGCAACTTACACTATGACAGACGTTGCAGGATTTGCATCTAGTTTTGTATCAGCAGTTGTAAATTTCCTTATCATGGCACTGATTTTGTTCTGTCTGATGAAAGGAATTAACAAATTACTTTCCTTTAATAAAAAAGAAGAAGCACCGGCAGAGCCGACAACAAAGACATGTCCGTTCTGTCAGAGTGAAATCAGTATCAAGGCAACCCGCTGTCCACACTGTACTTCTGTATTAGAAGAAAAATAAAAGCGGCATATACAGTAGAAGTAACTGTCGAAAAATGAAGGTTATTGATGAAAAGTGATAGCCTTTGTTTTATAATGAGGCTAAGTTAGATGATAAAAGAAAGTGGGATAAGCTATGACATTGGAAGAATTGAAAGCATTGCCGAAAATAGAACTGCACTGTCACCTGGACGGTTCGCTGAGTCGGGAATTTCTGGAAAGCCGTCTTGGAAGAAAAGTAGAGCCTTCTGAAATTCATGTATCTGATGACTGCCAGAGCCTTCAGGAATATCTGGAGAAATTCAATCTTCCGGGACAGTGTCTGCAGGACGAGGAAGGACTGGAGCTGGCAGGGTATGACGTATTAAAAAGTATGAGTCAGGAAAATGTCCGGTACGCGGAAGTGCGGTTTGCCCCGCTTTTATCAGAAAATGAAAACTTAAGTTGCGGTCAGGTGATAGAGGCAGTCATTCGGGGGATGAATCGTGGAAAAAATGAGTTCGGTGTGGATTATGGCATTATTACCTGTGCCATGCGCCATCACAGCTATGAGGAGAATCTCCGTATGATCCGGACAGCAAGAGAATACCTTGGAGATGGTGTGTGCGCGGCAGACCTTGCAGGAGCTGAGGCCATCTATCCGATGTCAGAATTCATGGAGTTATTTGGACAAGCAAAAAAGCTTGGAATGCCATTTACCATTCATGCCGGGGAGTGTGGAAACGTGCAGAACATTCTGGATTCCGTCGAGGCAGGAGCACTTCGAATCGGACATGGAATCGCCATGCGAGGTAATTCAGAAGTCCAGAAAATGATCCGGGAAAAAGGAATCGGTGTCGAGATATGCCCGATCAGCAATCTTCAGACGAAAGCTGTAGAAAGCGAAAGTCAATATCCGCTTCGGGAGTTCCTGAACAACGGGATCAAGGTGACGATCAACACAGATAACCGGACCGTCAGCAACACAACCATGACAAAAGAATTGCAATTTATTCAGGAGCATTATAGAATTACCGATGAAGAGATTCGATTGATGATGAGAAATGCAGTAGATACAGCATTTATCCATTGAATCCAGGCGAGTAAAGGAGACTGACAGATGGTTACATTAAACGATTATTTATATTCCGGGGATACGATCTTTAAAATTATACAAAATTATATGACAGATTTGAGAAAAGAAGCAAAGCGGACACATAATGAAATCGACCTTGTGCATAGCAATTGTCTCCTTCAAGTACAGGAAATGCTGGAGCACAACGATTTCCTGACTTCCCAGTCACAGAAAATCCGGGAATTTTACAAGTACATGGCAAAAGAATTTCCATTTCTCGCCTTTACATTTCGTGGAAGAATCAAATCTTTGATTCGTACAGAAGAAAAATTCAACGGCTACATTGTAGAATACATTTATAATTATTATGAGGAATATGGAACATATCCGGCTGTGGCAGATTTAAAAGAAAAACTGAGCTGTTTTCGGGATATTATCGCATATCGGATTGTCATTGCGTTGCCGAAATGTCATCTGAGGCCGGGACAGAATCTCGAAGAGGAAGAGATGAAATATCTTTATCAGATAGCCAATGTGCTGCCGGGATTTCTGGAAGAGCGCGGCTTTACAGCCGAGCCGGCAAAAGGAGTCCGGGAGAGTAAATCAGACTTGCTGGACGGCGAAGTAAAGCCATATTACAGAGATTTCATATCCAACCCGACCATGTACGGTTATCAGTCTTTACATATCACATTTTATGATAATACGTCCAGAAGCTATATGGAAGTGCAGCTTCGAACAAAGAAAATGGACGACATCGCGGAAATCGGACCGGCGAATCACTTGGGGTATGAGAAGCGTCAGGAGCATGAACGAGCAAGAAGAGATGCAGTTCCCAAAGGGGAATGCATATACTTCGATGAGGCATACGAGCGCGGAATGAAACTTTTTAATTTAGATTTAAAAGACCTTGATGTTAATATGTTCGCAGCAATGAATAACAGCCTGATTAACGACGGCTGCGGACTGTATCGTGGGCGCCTCATTCTGCCATATGAACATTTGTCCAGATTTCAGAACGATTTGATTGATTAAGGTGGAAGAAAATAGCAATTTTATAGAAAAACTTTTGCAGAGAGACAGTTTCTGACATTTGCAAAACGTATAATGGCATAAGAAATGAGCCGATACGGAGGAGCAATATGGAAGAATACAAGAATGGCAAAATCGAGCGTGTTCTCGGAATCTATACGAAACTACTGAACGGGTACATTGTAAATAAAGCAGCCGAAGCCAATTATTTAATTTTATTGACACTACTTAGCTATTATACTATAATTGTCCGCGGACAAAATAATGATTTTGAAGAATAGCGAGGACATTATAGATGAAGACGAAGATGACTTTACGGGAGTGGCTCCCGTTGATCGGTATGACGATTTCAGCGTTTTTGGTAAATACTTCGGAATTTATGCCGATTGGGCTTTTAACGGATATATCTAATGAGTTTCATATGACGGAGGCTCAGGCGGGCGTGATGATTACAGCCTATTCCTGGACTGTGACGTTATTGTCATTGCCGCTGATGTTGTTAGTATGCAGGATACAGCCGAAGAAATTGCTGCTTGGAACGTTAAGTGTGTTTGCGGTATGTCAGGTGTTGTCGGTAATTTCAAGTGGCTTTACATTTCTTGTATTGTCACGTATTGGTGTGGCGTGTGCACATTCCATTTTCTGGGCGATCGCATCACCGGTTGCAGTTCGGGTTGTGGCGAAAGAGCATCAGTCAAAGGCTCTTAGTGCAATTATTACCGGAACGTCAATTGCCATGGTAATTGGAATGCCGCTTGGCCGAATGATCGGACTTCAGATTGGCTGGCGAATGACATTTTTATGTGTGGCGATAGTTTCATTTCTGGTACTTGGCTATCTGGCATTTGTATTTCCGAAGCTGGAAAGAACAGAATCATTTTCCGTGGGACAGCTTCCGGAGCTTTTCAAAAATGCAAGATTGATGAGCATTTATGTAATTACATTTCTTGTGGCGACCGGATATTATACAAGCTACAGTTATATCGAGCCGTTTTTGCAGAAGGTAGCAGGGCTTCCGAGTAACTGGGTAACTATGGCATTGATGTTATTCGGAGTAGCCGGGCTTGGAGGAAGTTATTTGTTCTCAAGATATTATGATGATCATCGGTATGCTTTTGTTCAGACCGTTATGATTGGTGTTGTGGCAGCTCTGTTGCTCTTATATCCAGCTTCAGTCAATATGTATACCGTGATTTTGGTATGTGCTGGATGGGGAATGGCGATTATGGCATTTCAGGTGAGTTTTCAGGCAGAGTTGATTGGTTGTGTCTCTGCGGCTGCATCATCTGTTGCTATGGCGATTTTCTCGGGAATTTTCAATCTGGGAATTGGCTGCGGAACCTGGTTTGGCGGAACAGTGTATACAAAGATTTCGCTGAAAGATATAGGATTTGCAGGTGGAGTGATTGTGGCAGTGGCGACTTTGATCTGCATGGCAAGATTTCGAGTTGGAGATAAAGCAGAAAGCGCATCATAGAATTTGATATGTAGAAAAAGAATCGGGATATCCTATCATGTAGAGTATCCCGATTTTTTTGTTAGCCAATCCCGCCAAGTGCGATTCCAAGAATCAGTACGATAAAGCAGATTGGTACATAGATGTATTTGCAGACAGGAATGAAGTATTTGGTGAATTTCCGTTCCCGGCCTTTATTGACTTGTTCTTCGACGTAGCTTTTCTTACATACCCAAAAGAACATGATTCCGGCGAGTCCCGCGCCCAGTGGACAAATGTATATAGAAAGAATATCCATCCATGTGGAGACGATGCCTTGAATCAGAAGTGAAACGATGATTCCGATTACTGCAATGACACCGCATGCAGGTACGCGGGATAAATGTAGTTTTTCCTGTACCGTTGCAATTGGTGCTTCGTATAAGTTGATCAGTGATGTCATCCCTGCAAGGAATACGGCTGCAAAGAAAATGATTGCAATGATCCGGCCTCCCGGCATGGAACGAATCAGGTTCGGCAGGAAGATGAATAAAAGTCCCGGTCCTCCCTGATTTAACTGTGCTCCGGTGGTTGCCATAGCTGGAATGATGACCAGGGCTGCAAGGACTGCGGCGATGGTGTCAAAAAGTGCTACTTTTGCGGCAGAAGCGGGTATATTTTCCTTATCTGACAGGTAGGAACCATAAATCAGAGTTCCATTTCCCGCAACAGACAGGGAGAAAAATGCCTGCCCAAGAGCAAAAATCCATGTAGACGGGGATGCCAGCATTTCCGGATCCACCCGGAAAATGTAGCGGTATCCGTCAATGGCTCCCGGCTGGAATGCAACGTAAACTGCCAGAATAACAAACAGGCAGAAGAAAAGCGGCATCATGATTTTACCGGCACGTTCGATTCCACCTCCGACACCGAGCATGAGGATTAACATGCAGATAATCAAAGCGCCAATCTGCCATCCATTATTTCCAAATGCAGAAGCCATACTGCCAAAAGCATTTTCATATTCTTCTACATTATCTGGGGCAAGAGTCGAACCGGTCAGGGTACCGATTGCATATTTGAAAATCCAGCCCATAACGACGGTGTATCCGATTGCCATTGCAAGGGAACCGAGAACTGGAATCATGCCAAGGGCTTCTCCGAGTTTTCGTTTGCCGCTTGCCTCGCAGGCGCAGCCAAATGCGTCGACCGGACCAGATCTGGTAGCACGGCCAAAGCTCATTTCTGCAATGACTCCAGTGAAGCCGATGAGGGCAACAAAAAATATATAAGGAATCAGGAAAGAGCCGCCTCCGTAAAGGGACACTCTGGTTGGAAACATCCAGATATTTCCCATGCCGACGGCGGAGCCGATGCAGGCGAGGATAAAGCCCCAACGACTGCCAAAAGATTCGCGATTGTGTTGATTAGTACTCATTTGATCTCTCCTTTAAATAACAACATGATTTGATTATAAAAGGTTGCAGGGAAAATGTCCACAATTTATAATAGAAAGTAACTATTCAGAACCCCTTGAAATAAGAAAAATTGATGCGTCATGCTTGCATGTAAGTAGCGGCTTTTCTTATTTCAAGGTGACTCGAATAGAGTTACCACCCCACATATGAGCAAAATTAGCTGCGTAGCAGTGGGAAAGCACGAGTATCGTGCGGTTTTGCGAATTTGTGTGGTGGGGTTCTGAACAGTTATAGATGAAAGAGGAGTGTTGCCGTTTTGAACAGTGTATGAACGGTAACAGGTGAGTTGGAAATTATGAAATGTAATATATCGAAGAAATGTGGTGGCTGCCAGTTTCAGGGTATTCCTTATAAAGAGCAGCTTAAGAAAAAGCAGAAAAAAGAACAGAGTCTTCTTGGAGCATACGGGAAGGTCTGCCCAATCATCGGAATGGAGAATCCATATTATTACAGGAATAAAGTGCATGCGGTATTTGACCGTGACCGGAAAGGAAATATTATTTCCGGTATTTACGAAGAAGGAACGCATAGAGTAGTTCCGGTGGAGAATTGCCTGATTGAAGACGAGAAGAGTCAGGAGATTATCCGGACGATTCGTGGAATGTTGAAATCATTTAAAATCCGGACATATGATGAGGACACAGGTTATGGACTTCTGCGTCATGTGCTGATCCGCCGAGGCTTTTCTACAGGAGAGATTATGGTCGTCCTTGTCACAGGTTCACCGATTTTTCCGTCGAAAAATAATTTTGTGAAAGCGCTTAGAAAAGAGCATCCGGAGATTACGACCGTTGTGTTAAATGTAAATGACAGACAGACAAGCATGGTTCTGGGAGACCGGGAAAAGTCGATTTTCGGTCCAGGGTTTATTAAAGACAGATTATGTGGCTGTATGTTTCGTATTTCACCGAAGTCCTTTTATCAGGTCAATCCGGTGCAGACAGAGATTTTATATCAGACTGCCATCGATTATGCCGGCCTGACAGGAAAAGAGACGGTGATTGATGCGTATTGCGGAATTGGAACAATTGGACTGATTGCTGCGAAGAAAGCCGGTAAGGTGATTGGTGTGGAGCTAAACAAAGATGCAGTAAAAGACGCCAGAATCAATGCGAAAGAGAATAAGATCACGAATGCTGCATTTTATCAGGGAGATGCCGGAAGATTTATGGTTGAGATGGCAGCGAAAGGTGAGAAAGCCGATGTGGTATTTATGGATCCTCCGAGAGCCGGAAGTGATGAGAGATTCTTATCTTCTGTTGTAAAGTTATCTCCGAAGAAAGTCATCTACATTTCCTGCAATCCGGAGACGTTGGCAAGAGATTTGAAATATCTGACAAAGCATCATTATAAGGTGGAAAAGATTCAGCCGGTCGATATGTTCCCGTTCTGCGATCACTGCGAAACTGTGTGTGAATTAGTGCGTAAATAGGCGGTTTCTCGACTGTGTTCAGTGCGATTCAGTGAATTTGCCACCCATTTGCCGCCCACAAAAATAAAATTCAGAATGGCTACAATCAAACTAGCAGTTGTCAATATAAACATAGCTGAATAAGTAGGACAAAGTTTTGACAATCTTTCGGGTTAAACAACTTGTAGTTTTTATTTATATTTGGTAAAATAAATGTGTTTACCAGAACGATAAAGCGCGGATTTTTGAATCGTGCGGGAGGGTTAAAATCATGTCTTCAGATTATATCATGACCATGCACAGGCTCAGACGGAGATGGAATTGTATAAAAAGGTCTTTACGGTTGTAAGACTGTTAGATAAGCGGGAGTTCCGGCTGGAAGAGAGCGACAATCCAGGCGGAGACATGGAATTATGCCATTGTTATGATTTCTGGAAGAAGGAAAAGCCATGTACGAATTGTATTGCTGCCCGGGCATTTGAGGAGAAGTCAGTGCGGACAAAGCTGGAATACCTGAATTCAGATATTTATCAAGTGACAGCGCGTTATGTGGAGATTGACGGACAGCCATACGTTATGGAGCTGCTTAGGAAGATGGATGAGGAATTCCTGGTTGATTTGGAGAATCGTGACCGTTTAATGGAGAAGTTGAGCGGATATAATGAAAAGCTGTATCAAGATGCGCTGACCGGTGTATATAATCGCCGCTATTACGAGGATCGGATCAAGAAGATGACAGCATCTGTCGGAGTCGCCATGATTGATATGGATGATTTTAAAATCTATAATGATACATATGGACACAATGCCGGTGATCTGGCACTTATCACCACAGTGGAAGCAATTCGTCGTTGTATCCGAAAGAACGATACTCTGATTCGTTATGGAGGGGACGAGTTTCTCCTTGTATTGCAGGGAATCAGCGAGACGATGTTCAGAGAAAAGCTTAAGCAGATCCGGACAGAAATTTATAATGCAAATGTTCCGACATATTCAAGGCTTCAGTTATCAGCAAGTATCGGTGGAGTCATGTCTGCAGGAAGGACTGTCGAGGAGACGGTAATGGAAGCGGATAAGTTTATGTATCTTGCGAAGAATCGAAAGAACACAGTTGTTACAGAGAAAGATTTTGCGAATGAGGAAGGTGAGGATGGAACTGCACTTGAAGCATTAAAAGTTAAGCAGCAGATTTTAATCGTGGATGATTCGGAGATGAACCGGGAAATCCTTACAGAGATGCTTCAGGACGATTTCAGAATTTTGGAAGCTGAGAATGGAGAAGAGGCATTGAAGATGCTTAAGCAGTATGATACGGGCATATCACTGATGTTGCTGGATATTGTGATGCCGGTCATGAATGGCTTCGAGGTTCTTGCGGCTATGGCAAGAGAGCACTGGATGGATGATATCCCGGTCATTATGATTTCCAGTGAAGGATCTGAGGAGTATATACGCCGGGCATATGAGATGGGGATCGCAGATTATATCAGACGTCCATTTGACGCGAAAATCGTATATCAAAGAGTGTTTAATACCATTAAGCTTTATGCAAAACAGAGGAGATTGATTTCTCTTGTTGCTGACCAGATTTATGAGAAAGAGAAGAATAACCGGATGATGGTCGGAATCTTAAGTCAGATTGTGGAATTTCGTAATGGAGAGAGTGGACCTCATGTATTACACATTCAGACTTTGACGAGATTACTTTTGGAGCGTCTCGTCCAAAAGACGGGGCAGTACGGACTGTCATGGTCTGAGCAGTATATGATCTCTATGGCATCTGCGCTTCATGATATTGGTAAGATAGGAATTGATGAGAAGATTCTGAATAAGCCGGGTAAGCTTACAAAAGAAGAATTTGATATTATGAAGACACATACGTTGATTGGAGCCACCATGCTTGAGAACCTCAAGATGTATCAAGGAGAGATACTGTTGGAAGTTGCTTATCAGATCTGTCGATGGCATCATGAACGTTATGATGGAAAAGGATATCCGGATAGACTTGTGGGAGAGGAGATTCCAATTTCTGCTCAGGTCGTATCACTGGCGGATGCCTATGATGCGTTGATCAGTGACCGTGTGTACAAGAAAGCTTATTCTCATGAACAGGCTGTGAAGATGATTCTGAATGGAGAATGTGGTGCGTTTAATCCGGTTCTTTTGGAATGTCTGACAGATATTCAGGATCATTTGAAAGAAGTTGTGAATTCGGACTTTGTAGATAATTTTGATGCGGAAGATAACATAGAGCTGGCGGGTAGCCATCGTTCAGAAACAGAGAATATTTCTGTGGGGGGGGGCAAATCGCTAAAGCACTTGATGGAAGATATTTAATATCAAAGTGATTATCTCAGTCGAGAAGACTCCCACCTCTTCAGGTGGTGAGTAATAGCAAATTTGTCTCAGTGGGAGTTAGGTCTCCGACTGAGATAAACGCTCCGCGAGGATGCGCAGTGATTCTGATAGGAATATGTCAGCTTCTCTGACCAGAATCACGCGCCAAGTCTCACGGACGTTCGACTTGAATAAAAAGACAGGATAGAGAACTTTTTGTGTAAGTATGGAAGTTCTTTTTCCTGTCTTTTGACTTTTATGAAGTGATTATTTACATTATTTATCAGAATAAACAGTTTTACCGCCACAGATTGTATATTTTACTTTTCCGAAAAGTTCCTGTCCGGTAAACGGGGTATTGCAGGATTTGGAAGCGTAATCGCCAGGTTTCCAGCATTCTTCCGGATCAAAGATAACCAGATCGGCAGCAGCACCTTCTTTGATCTGTCCGTATGGGAGATGGTAAAGCTTTGCCGGATTGACAGTCATTTTTTCCAGAAGCTGTAACAGAGTCAGGTGCCCAGGTCTTACAAGACTTGTGATGCCAAGTGCAAGAGAAGTCTCAAGACCAGTGATTCCGCTTGGTGCTTCTGTAAGAGGTTTATTCTTTTCTTCCATGCTATGTGGAGCATGATCGGTGGCAATGAGGTCAATGGTTCCGTCTGCAAGACCTTCGATGATCTGCTGGCGGTCCTTTGCGGTGCGAAGTGGCGGATTCATTTTGGCCAGCGTTCCGTAAGTCAGAAGTGCCTCATCAGTCAGAGTAAAATGATGCGGTGTTGCTTCTGCGTGAATTTTAGCACCGAGGGCTTTAAAAGTGCGGACCATTTCTACAGAGACACCAGAGCTGATATGCTGGATTACAACATCTGCGCCGGAGCGAAGTGCCAGAAGACAGTCACGGGCAACCAACGATTCCTCGGCAATGGAAGGGGAACCATAAACGCCAAGCTTTTCAGATATAGCACCGTGATTGATTCCATTATTCTGAATAAAAGAAGGATCTTCCTCATGGAGACTTACAGGTACATCTAATTTTGCGGCATGTTCCATAGCACGGTAACAGAAATCAGCGTCCAGGAGAGGGATTCCGTCATCGGTGAAGCCACATGCACCGGCATTTTTCATAGCCTCCATATCGACAGCTTCTTTTCCTTTCAGAGAGCAGGAAATGGCAGCTGCCTGGAAGATACGGATGTCTTCATTTTTCTCGCGGTCGATCAGATCTTTGAGCACAGGGAGACTGTCAACAACCGGTGAAGTATTTGCCATGCAGATGACACTTGTAAATCCGCCTTTTGCAGCAGCAAGTGCACCGGTATGAAGATCTTCCTTATAAGTAAATCCCGGATCGCGGAAATGTACATGAGTATCAATCAGTCCCGGAGCAACGACAAGTCCTGTGGCGTCCAGGATTTCGGTATCATTTGAAACATGATCTGTATCAATATTTTTTTCCATTTTCAGAATTGTTCCATTTTCAATCGCAAGATCCATCTTTTCGGAAAGTCCCAAAGCCGGATCAACGACGAATCCATTTTTAATAATCATAATGATCATTATCCTCCTGTCATGTATGAATTTCGTATCATTCCCGACATATTTTCAAATGTAATAAATGAGTTTACAGGCATCATGGAATACCGGGAATATTTCTGTAAATTAGTATAAGGGATAGACAGGGTCCATGTCAAACTTCATGGAAATAATTGCAGTTCATTCCGAAATGTTATAGAAAGAATGGTACAATACAGGTGGATGTAGTATAATGAGCCGGGATTGTGGAAGTGCGAAATGTTCCGTAAGTATCATTTATATACGAAGAAAGCAGGCAGGAACAACTAGGTGTCTGATAAGAAATAAAGCAGTAAAAAGGAGATTGGTAAGATGGAATATAAACGTTTGGAACAGAGCCTGATTGATATTGTAAAGGAAGAGCAGGCAAAGCTGGGATATAGAAAAGAAGATGTAAGATTATATTATCCACTCAGCACGCTGAATCATTTCTTTGATACTGAGGATACAGTGGAGGAGATGGCAGAGAGACTGACACATTTACCGGAAGATATGAAAGCAAGACTTGGAGAAATTGCTGCAACACATAAAAAAGATCGTTTCTGCTTCCATATTCCGGAGCAGGGAAGTGAGTATGTGTATGAGCATACCGCTGAAAATGAATTTATCAAAGAACTGATTGAACTGGTGAGAGAACATGGCTGCACGAAGAAAAAGATTCTGGAATTGTTTGGTCAGTACAGTGAAAACACAATCACAGAAGAGATGAATAACGGAGAGTTTGATTTTTATGTGAGATTTCCAGAGGGAAGTGAGGACAGATACTATTATTGCTTTAAAGATGAAGGCTGTCATATCATTTATCACAGATTCCTGCCGGAAGATTATGCAGATTTTGAATTTTAAAAGGATGGAGGATTAATCCTCCATCCTTAATAAATCCTGATTGATTGGATAATGCCCGAAGATACGGGCTGCATCCATAAGTGCTGTCATATTTTCTTCTGGTGTGAACATTGGAGTCTGGCATCCGGATGTCAGCACGAAACCTTTCGGGGAGTCGTAAGCTTTCCTGATACTTTCTCTGGATGCGCGAAGAACATCGTAAGGAGTTCCAAGACGCATGATTTCTACAGGAGGGACATTTCCTTGAATGCACATATATGGTCCGAGGACTTCCTTGGCTTCTGCCATATCCTCGACATTGTCCGGACCAAATGTACCGATTCCGGTAGGAATAAGAAGTTCCCATAATTTACGGCTTGTACCACAGATATGAAGACCGCATCCCCCACCCTGGCTTTTGATAAAGTCTACATTCTTTTGGAAAAATGGAAGTGAAAATTTCTCATATTGTTTCACACGAAGAAGAGAGGTGGAGCTTACCGGATCTGCAAATCCAATTCCTACGCCCATGTCCAGGAGTCTTTGGATGTAACGGTTATTATTTTCTGTAATGATGTCCATCATTTGAAGGACTTTATCCGGTTGTTTTACCATACCTTTCAGAAGATTTTCTGTTCCAACAAGCATTGAGGCAACGGTAAATGGTCCAGTGACAGTCCCGCTCACAGGTACTTTGTCTCCAAGTCTTTCTTTGACCATTTTCAGACCTTTTAAAATAATAGGAAGGCGTCCGTCTTCATCTACATTTATCAGTTTTAATTTGTCTACTTCATCCAGACTTGAAATGGCAGGAGTCTCAAGCTGGGCAATGTTGTAATCAGAATATTTGATTTTTGATCCCATAGCCTCTGCCATGCCGCGCAAGGTTGTGGACAGACCGGCTCCGTCAGAGTGGAACTTATTATAGATATATTCCTCGAGTTCACACATTTTCTCGGCAGAAAAGTAATATTCCGGAAGAGTACAGCCAATCAGGGGAGCCAATGTCTCCCCTGAATCTATGCAGCACATAATCCGGTCTACGTCTTTTCCTTCATTCAGCAATTTGTTACGTTCAATTGCGGTCAGTTCATCTTTTGGAACTTTCAGACCTTTTAAGTACTGTTCTATCATATTTTTTATAACCTCACATATTAGTTTGTTGCTTTTTTCGTATCTACACCTTTTGCAAAGAAGATGGACAGGATTGCAAATGCCATCAGGATGAACTGATACCAGCACTGCGTGATTACCTGGAACGGGCTGTTCAGATTCTCCATAAGAGCGCAGGCAAATAAAATCTGTGCACCATATGGCAGGATTCCCTGGAAAGCACAGGCAAAGATGTCGAGAAGGGAGGCGGTACGTTTTGGATCTACACCGTATTCTTTACTGATATCTTTTGCAATTGTACTGTCGATCAGGATTGCAACAGTGTTATTGGCTGTTGCAATGTTAGTCAGAGAAGTCATGACAGCGATACCGAGCTCTGCAGTCTGACGGTTCTTGATAACTTTGCTGATTTTCTGAAGAAGCCATTCTAAGCCGCCTTCTTTTTCTACCATTTTAGCAAGACCACCTGTGATCATAGATAACAGGAAGATTTCGAACATTCCGGAAAAGCCGTTATAAACATTGTTGGCAAGTTCCAGTGCGGAAAAGCTTCCGGTTGCAAGACCGATAGCACCGGAGAACAGGATTCCACCAGTCAGAACTGCGAATACATTGACACCGAGCAGTGATGCAACCAGTACGAAGATGTATGGCAGAACTTTTATAATATTGTAAGAGTACTCCTGTACTGCAGGTAAAGTTTCCGGACGACCGAAAATCAGTAATAAAACAAATGTTACAAGTGCAGCAGGAAGAGCAATCTTAAAGTTGGCACGGAATTTGTCTTTCATCTCTACATCCTGTGTTCGTGTGGCAGCGATGGTTGTATCGGAAATCATGGATAAGTTATCTCCAAACATAGATCCACCGATCGTAGCACCTACCACGAGAAACTGATTGAGTCCACCGGCCTGTGCAAGTCCAAGTGCAATTGGTGTTACAGCAGTAACCGTTCCAACAGAAGTTCCTGTTGAGATGGAAATGAATGCTGATATTACGAAAACACCTGCAGCGATGAACTGTGGAGGAATGAAAGTCATACCCAGATTTACAACGGAGTCAACACCGCCCATTGCGGAAGAAACAGATGTAAATGCTCCGGCAAACAAGAAGACCATACACATGATCATGATATTTTCTTCTCCACAACCGTGAAGGAAAACAGATAACTTGTCATCAAATTTTCCCTTGAACATAGCAAAAGCAACAATAATACCGATAAATGAAGCAATTGGAGTAGGCAGCTGATAGAATGCCATCTCAACACCCATCGCATTCAAGGTGATTCCTGTAGCCAGGTAAACCCCTACAAATACTGCGAAAGGAATGAGCGCCAGACCGTTCGCTTTTTTCTGATTTGGTTCCATTTTATAATTCTCCTTTAAAATAACCTTGTTTTGTTGTTGTTTAAAAAGTAGTCTTGATCAAAACGCGTTTTTCTAATGCAAGGCATATTGTACAGGAAAATGTAAAAAATATCAAATAGATTTGTGTAATAATACTAGATGACATATCGGCGATATTAATAAATATTATAGTTGGATATAGGGAAAAGCTATAATTGAGTAATAGATGAATAGTATTTGATCAATTAAATGATGCCAGGGTTGTGGGAGTGCAAAGCACGGAACAATCCGTAGGCATCATAGTTGGGGCTTTTGCCCCAACTATGATATAAAGATAATCGGAATCATTTGGAGAAATCAAGTCTAAATCAGCTCTCCGAGAAATGGGATTTTTTCTTCTTTTGGTACATTTTTCGAGATAACATCACGGACATTCTGCATACGACGGTCGAGGTCGGCGCTGATTTCGGCACATTCCAGCATCTCATTCTGGAGATAGAGAGCTTTGTCTTCCGGAATATTTTTTTTATAGCGGATCTTGTGTTCCAGACTTGCCCAGAAATCCATGGCTATGGTTCGAAGCTGAACTTCTACAGTAACCATGCGCTTTTCGTCCTGAAGAAAGATTGGCACGCTGATAATCAGATGAAGACTTCGATATCCGCCCGGTTTTGGGTTTTTTATGTAATCCTTTTTTTCAATCAGTGTGATGTCATCCTGATTTAACAGGCAGTCGGCAAGCATGTAGATGTCATCAGGAAAAGAACAGACGACGCGTACTCCGGCAATATCGTGAATATTCTCTTCAATAGAAGAGAGTGTCAGAGGGATTTCTTTCCGGCGGACTTTTTTTATAAGGCTCTCCCAGGATTTGACACGGGATTTGATGTCTTCAATCGGGTTGCGGTCGTATTCCAGAGAATACTGATGATCCAGAACACGGAATTTTGTCTCTACTTCCATAATTGCGCAGGCATAGTAAGAGAGCAGTTTGTCCATTGGTTTTTTGTTCTTCTGTATAAAATCAATAAACTCATCCGACATCAGATTGTTGCGGATGAATTCTTCTTTTCTTTTTTCAATGAGTTTTTCTATAGGTCTCAAAATCTTAGTGCTCCTTTCTTTTATCAATACAGCATACATAATTCAAAAATTATGTATGTAGCTAGCTTCCGGCAGGATTGCAGAGGTGCACAGTAGAAGTATGTCATGCAATTGCATGACGCGCACCTCGCAGCAAGAATGCCTCGGCATTCTTGAATGGATTTTTACAATCCCATCAGGCATCATAATCATACCATGATATGAAAAGATAATCTATCCTACAATTGTTAATTAATGTCAGATTTGGTATGATTATGAGAAGAAAAAGAGAACCTTATCTTAATATAAAAGGAAGACGATAGATGTGTTGTGCGATTGTGACACTGATATATGGTGGTGAATTATGAATCAAATGAAAATATATAGGGTAGAACAGAAAAATGAAGAACCGGTAGAGGTACAGATCATCCGCTCATCCAGACGTTCGATGGGACTTCAGGTGAAAGCAGATGGGACGGTCTGTGCCAGAGTTCCGATGCAGGTGATGGATTATGCTGTGCAGGAATTTATTGAGGGACATGCAGACTGGATATTTAAGAAGAGAAAACTGGTTCTTTCAAGAGACAACCGCCCAGATATTGTGTATCTTCCGGAAGTGACAGAAGAAAGCGATAGAGAGCGTATACAGACATTTATAGAAGAAAAGGTGTCGTATTACGCATCTGTTATGGGTGTCAGTTATGGACGAATCACTATGCGGAATCAGAAAACCAGGTGGGGAAGCTGCAGCAGTGAAGGAAATCTCAATTTTAATTGCAGACTGTTGTTTGTGCCGGACCGGATTGTGGATTATGTAGTGATCCATGAGCTGGCACACCGCAGATTTATGAATCATTCGAAAGCATTCTGGAAAGAAGTGGAGAAGTATATGCCGGATTACAAAGAGCAGAAGAAACTGTTGTCAAGATTTGCTATAAAGCATTAATTTTTATAGAAATTCACGGTTTTTGCAGGTTTTCCCTATTTTCGAGTATTTCGTGCTGGATTTTCCAGAGTGTTGATTGTATAATAGTACCGATGATGATATATGGATTACTTATAATTTTAATAATTTAATCCTAGGAGGAAATGAAAATGAATCTGAATTTAAGACCAAAAGAGGAGTGCCAGTTTGACGCAGTATCATTAGGTGAGGTTATGCTTCGTCTTGATCCGGGTGAGGGAAGAATCCGTACAGCAAGAAACTTCCGTGCATGGGAAGGCGGCGGAGAGTACAACGTTGTCCGCGGACTTAGAAGATGCTTCGGTATGAAGACTGCAGTTATCACAGCATTTGCTGATAACGAAGTTGGCAAACTGATGGAGGACTTTATTCTTCAGGGTGGAGTAGATACATCTTTAATTAACTGGAAGAAGACAGACGGAATCGGACGTATCTGCAGAAATGGTATCAACTTTACAGAGCGTGGATTTGGTATCCGTGGTGCAGTAGGATGCTCTGACCGTGCGAATACAGCAATCGCTCAGGCAACACCGGAAGATTTTGATTTTGATTATATCTTTGGTGAGCTTGGAGTTCGCTGGTTACATACAGGCGGAATCTATGCAGCTCTTTCCGAGCAGTCATGTGAGACTGTACTTGCAGCTATCAAGGCAGCTAAGAAGTATGGAACAATTGTATCTTACGATCTGAACTACCGTCCTTCTATGTGGAGTGCAATCGGTGGACAGGAGAAAGCTCAGGAAGTGAACAAAGAGATCGCAAAATATGTAGACGTTATGATCGGTAACGAGGAAGACTTTACAGCATGCCTCGGATTTGAGATTGAGGGTAACGACAAAGATCTCAAGCAGCTTAACCTTGACGGATACAAGAAGATGATCAATGAAGCAGCTAAGACATACCCGAACTTCAAAGCTGTTGCAACAACTCTTCGTGAGGTTAAGACAGCTACAGTGAACGACTGGAGCGCTATCTGCTGGGCAGATGGAGAAATCCACAAAGCAAAAGACTACAAGGGACTTGAGATCATGGACCGTGTAGGTGGAGGAGACTCTTTCGCATCAGGACTTATCTATGGACTGATGACAACAGAGGATGCAGAGCTTGCAGTTAACTACGGAGCAGCTCACGGAGCACTTGCTATGACAACACCTGGAGACACAACTATGGCTAGCAAGAAAGAAGTAGAAGCTATCATGGGTGGTGCAGGAGCAAGAGTTCAGAGATAGTTCATACATTGGTTTTAGCAGAAAGAGTAAATGTTATTCTATGAGGGAATTGACGAAGGGCAGTCCGGCAAAGGTCATAATGACCTTTGCCCTGCCCATTATTTTTGGAAATCTTTTACAACAATTATATAATCTGGCAGATGGTAAAATTGTCAGCACTTATGTAGGGACACAGGCATTTGCAGCAGTTGGTGCAACAGCAGTTATTGCGAATCTGATTATTGGTTTTGTGAATGGAGTGACCCAGGGATTTGGAATTCCGATATCCAGATGTTTTGGAGCAGGAGATTATAAAAATATGCGACGTTATGTGGCAGGAAGTTTTATTATGACAGTTGCAATGACGCTGATTCTTACAGTAGGTGCGCTTCTTGGGATAGAAGGGCTTTTGCATATATTGGACACACCGGCAGATATTATGGAAGAGGCACTTCAATATATCCGCATTATTATTATGGGGACAGCATTCATTTCTCTTTACAATTACAGTGCCAATATATTGAGAGCGATCGGAGAAAGCCGGATTCCGCTTTTATGCCTTGCAGTTGCAGTCATTTTGAACATTTTTCTGGATATTCTTTTTGTGCATACATTTTCCATGGGACTTCGCGGTGCAGCGCATGCGACCAATATTGCCCAGTGTATTGCAGGAGTTCTGTGTATGGCATACTTGCTTTTTAGGTTCCGGGAACTTGTACCAAAGGGGCAGGAATGGCAGATGCAGAGGAGAAAGTATCAGGAGATGACCGTATTTGGAATTTCACTTGGTATGATGTCCTGTTTTGTGAGTATCGGTACCGTGATTTTCCAGACTGCAGTAAACAGACTTGGTACGAAGATTGTGACGGCGCATATTGCGGCAAGAAGAATCGAGGAACTGACCAATGTTCCGATGCTGTGTACAGGCATGGCTATGACGACTTATGCCAGCCAGAATCTGGGGGCAGGAGAATATGAACGGATAAAAAAGGGAATCCATCAGGCATTTGTGATCGTACTTGTGCAGGGAGTTATATTTACCACATTTTGCTGGATATTTGGACACCCATTGATTCGTTGGATCACAAGCAGTAATGATACCTATATTTTGAATACGGCATACCGTTATCTGACAAGAAATACGTCATTTTATTTTGTGCTTGGTCCACTGTTTGTATTGCGCTGTTCTCTTCAGGGGCTGGAACATAAAGTCATTCCGGTGGCGTCCAGTATTCTGGAACTTGTGTTGAAAATAGTATCCACAATTTGGATTGTGCCAGTTTTGGGATACACTGGAGTTATCTATACAGAGCCGATTATCTGGATTTTTATGACATTGATGCTGATTGGCGGATATGTAAGGGCTCTGAAGCAGATCAACGAAGCAGAGCACATAAAAAGTGCAAGAAATGCGAAAGCTGAAAATGAAAAGATAAACGTTGATAACAGATTATAAATGATAAATAACGAAGAAAGGAGGATGGAATCCAAATGAAGAAGGTAGAACATTTGATTAAGGAAGTCTATCCGGGCTCCATCGCAGAAGAATTGGAGATTGAACCGGGAGATGTGCTTCTGTCGATCAATGATCAGTCAATTGAAGATGTGTTTGATTATCGTTATATGATAAAGGACGAATATATAGAAGTGCTTATTCGCAAACCGGATGGAGAAGAATGGGTTCTGGAAATCGACAAGGATTACGATGACGATCTTGGTATCGAATTCGAGAATCAGTTGATGAGTGATTACAAATCATGCAGCAATAAATGCATTTTTTGTTTTATTGATCAGATGCCGCCGAATATGCGAGAGACCTTATACTTTAAAGATGACGATTCCAGACTTTCTTTCTTACAGGGAAATTATATTACGCTGACTAATATGAAAGAAAAGGACGTAGACCGCATTATCAAGATGCAGCTGGCGCCGATTAATATTTCCGTGCAGACTACGAACCCGGAACTTCGCTGTAAAATGCTGAATAACCGATTTGCAGGAGAAAAGTTGAAATTTTTAGATCAGCTTTATGAAGGCCATGTGGAGATGAATGGTCAGATCGTGTGTTGTAAAGGTGTGAATGATGGAAAAGAGCTGGAACGCACGATGGACGATCTGTCAAAATATCTTCCATTTATGCGCAGTGTCTCTGTTGTGCCTGCGGGTATCACGAAGTACAGAGACAATCTTTATCCGCTGGAACTATTCACGAAAGAAGAGGCTGGAGAGATTATTGATATGATCGAGAGCCGTCAGAAAAAATATTATGAAGAATATGGACTTCATTTTATGCATGCAAGCGATGAATGGTATATTACCGCTGGACGTGATTTTCCGGAAGAAGAGCGGTATGACGGATATATCCAGTTGGAAAATGGTGTCGGTATGATGCGGCTTTTCATTACAGAATTCACGGAAGCGCTTGAGCAGGTGAAAAGCAATCCTGGATATCTCATAATGCGTGAAGAAGTGAAGCGCACGGTCACAATTGCGACCGGAAAATTGACTTATGCAACCATTTGTTCATTTGCAGAGCGTATGATGGAGGCATTTCCGGGACTTCAGATCCATGTATTTGCCATAAGGAATGATTTCTTTGGTGAGACAATTACCGTATCCGGACTGATTACCGGACAGGATCTGACTGCTCAGATAAAAGAGTACCAGGAGAATAGTAGGAAACATTTTGTGGAAAAAATCTCTGATGTGAAGAAATTTGTGGATAACATAGGAAGTGCTGATAAAAATGTGCATGGATTAGGAGAGAGTCTCATTATTCCATGTAACATGCTTCGTACCGGAGAAAGGGTATTTTTGGATGACTGGACTGTGGAAGACGTGGAACAGAAGCTCGGAATGCGGCTTATTCCAATAGAATCTGGTGGAGGAGATTTTGTCGAGGCAATTCTGAATCCGGAATATAGTATGGAGCGTACCAATGATAATTTTGTCTATGTAAAGGCGTATGACAGATAATGTAATTGAAAAATAAGTATGACTAAAAAATAACATTAAAAAAAGTAATGAGCCAGAGGGTGTCCAAATAGAAGCGTTGCATTATATAATATATGAGTTGAAAAAATGATTCAGGAGGAAAAGAATGAATACAAAAGAAGCAAAACAGTCTGTTCAGATGGACAAAGCATTGTTTGATTTTTACGGGAAGCCTTCCATTGGACAATCACTGCCACTTGCGATACAGCACGTACTGGCTATGATCGTCGGCTGCGTAACGCCTTCTATTATCGTGGCAGGCGTAGCAGGTCTTTCACAGGAAGATTCTGTGATTCTTATTCAGGCAGCGCTTGTGATGTCTGCATTGACGACATTGATTCAGTTATTTCCGTTTATTAAGACAAAATGGTTCACTATCGGAGCAGGACTTCCGGTCATGATGGGAATCAGTTTCGCATATGTGCCAAGTATGCAGGCAATTGCTGCGGATTTTGATATTGCAACGATTCTTGGAGCGCAGATTGTTGGCGGTATCGTTGCACTTTTAGTGGGATTAAATATTAAGAGAATCCGCAAGTTCTTCCCACCGCTTATTACCGGTACGGTAGTATTTTCTATTGGATTATCTTTGTATCCGACCGCGATCAATTATATGGCCGGAGGAGCCAGCAGTGAAAATTACGGTTCATGGAAGAACTGGCTCGTAGCAATTATTACATTGATTATTGTAACGACACTTAATCATTTTGGAAAAGGTATCTGGAAACTGGCATCTATCTTAATTGGAATTATTGGTGGATATATTGTAGCACTTTGTTTTGGAATGGTAGATTTTTCTTCCGTTGCACAAGCGGCAATCTTCCAGCTTCCGAAGCCGATGCATTTTGGAATTAAGTTTGAGCCTTCATCTTGCGTAGCACTTGGTATTTTGTTTGCTATTAACTCTGTGCAGGCAATTGGAGATTTCTCTGCAACTACAACAGGTTCTATGGATCGTATGCCGACAGATACGGAATTATCCGGTGGTATTGTAGGCTATGGAATCAGCAATATTTTTTGCGCATTTTTCGGTGGACTTCCGACAGCAACTTACAGCCAGAATGTAGGTATTGTATCTACAACAAAAGTTATCAGCCGCAGAGTGCTTGGAATTGCTGCTGCAATTCTGATGGCGGCCGGATTGATCCCGAAATTTTCATCAATACTGACTACGATTCCTTATTGCGTGCTGGGAGGAGCAACAATTTCTGTATTTGCATCAATTGCAATGACAGGTATGAAGCTGATTACAACAGAGCCGATGGATTTCCGCAATACAACAGTTGTTGGACTTGCAGTTGCAGTCGGCATGGGTGTGACTCAGGCAAGTGCATCATTGGCACAGTTCCCGGACTGGGTAACGACTATATTTGGAAAATCACCGGTAGTTCTTGCAACTATTGTAGCGATTGTGTTAAACTTAACTCTGCCAAAAGCAAAGAAGTAGATTTTGAGTTTGTTGGACGGGGGTTTTTAAAAGAGGGTAACCCTTTTTTGAAGACCCCCGTTTTGTAGTGTTTATTGATTTTAGGAAAAGTAACAGTTTGTTGGAGAATGTGAATATGGAAGAACAAAAAAGCGGACAAGAATCAGAAAAACAGGGGCAAAAGCCTCATAAGAGAAGAAAGCGTTATTCCGGGACGCATCCGAAAAAGTATGAAGAAAAATATAAGGAATTAAATCCTGAAAAATATGGAGATACGATTGAAAAGGTCATAGGAAAGGGCAGCACTCCGGCAGGTATGCATATTTCCATTTGTGTGCAGGAGATTCTGGATTTTCTGGACATCAAACCGGGACAGCATGGACTGGATGCAACACTTGGCTATGGCGGACACACAAGAAAGATGTTGGAAAAGCTGGAAGGACATGGTCACATTTATGGTCTTGATGTAGATCCGATTGAGTCCGAGAAGACAAAAAAGAGACTGCGTGATCTTGGATATGGAGAAGATATTTTGACTGTGAAATTATGCAATTTTGCAGACATTGACAAAGTGGCAGAAGAACATGGAAAGTTTGACTTTGTACTGGCAGATCTTGGTGTGTCTTCTATGCAGATCGATAACCCGGAACGCGGTTTTACTTACAAATTTGACGGACCTTTGGATCTGCGCATGAACCCACAAAAAGGAGAAAGTGCGGCACAGCGTTTGAAAAGCATGGACGCAGAAGAAATAGAAGGAATGCTGGTGGAAAACTCTGATGAACCATACGCAGCAGAGATAACAGAAGTGCTGATGAATTGGAGAAAACACGGGAAATCTCCGGAAACTACAACAGAATTAAAAGAAGCAATCGAAGAAGCTCTGACATTTCTTCCAGAGAAAGAGAAAAAAGAGGCGGTCAAGAAATCATGTCAGAGAACATTCCAGGCACTTCGCATCGATGTGAACCAGGAATTTGAAGTGTTATATGCATTCTTAGATAAACTGCCACAAGTCATGAACCCAGGTGGAAGAATTGCAATCCTGACCTTTCATTCCGGGGAAGACAGACTTGTGAAACGAGCTTTTAAAGAAGGAAAAAAAGCAGGAATTTACAGCGAAATCTGTAAAGACGTGATTCGTCCATCAGCACAGGAATGCGCAAGAAATCCACGCGCAAAATGCACAAAAATGAGATGGGCAATTATTTAACAAAGGATGTAGTGAAATGTTAAAGTACTACGTCCCCATCATTGATTGGCGATGTCACCTTTGTGCATTGTGAATAAAAATGGGAAGGATTTTTTATGAAGTATTACCTTGCTCCGCTTGAGGGGATTACAACTTATATATATCGTCGGGCTTATCATCAGCATTTTGCACCGATGGATAAGTATTTTACGCCCTTTCTGGTACCACATACGAAGAAGGGGTTCAGTACGAAGGAGAAGAATGATGTGATGCCAGAGCACAGTCCGGGCATGAATCTTGTGCCACAGATTATGAGCAATCAGGCGGAGTCATTTTTACATACGGTTGAGAAACTGAAGGTCTATGGTTATGAAGAGGTGAATCTGAACCTGGGCTGCCCTTCAAAGACAGTTGTGTCTAAAGGGCGTGGTTCTGGATTTCTTGCAGATCCGGACGGATTGGACCGGTTTTTGGATGAGATTTTTAAAAAATGTGATGTGAAAATTTCTATTAAGACAAGAATTGGAAAAGATGATCCGGAAGAATTTGCGCGGCTTCTTGATATTTACAATCAGTATCCGGTAGAGGAACTGATTATTCATCCGCGGGTACAGAAGGATTTTTATAAAAATCAACCGAATCTTGGTGCGTTTCATGATGCGGTGGAGGAAAGTAAGATTCCGCTTTGCTATAACGGAGATATTTTTACGCCAGAAAGTTATGAAGAGATGAAACGGGAATTTCCGAAGGTAGATACCTTTATGCTTGGAAGAGGGATTTTAATGAATCCGGCTCTGCTTGATCTTATCCGTATGAGAGAAAAAACAGATGTGAAAAAGACAACTGATATAGATGTGACTGAGTGTAAAAAAGAAGAAACGTCACGAAAAATGCAGAGTGCAGACAGATATAAAAAGGAAATCCATGCATTTCTTGAACAGATTAAATGGGATTATCTGGAAGTGGGAATGGGTGAGAAAAATACGTTATTTAAGTTAAAAGAGCTGTGGGCATATATGGGACAGAACGCTCCGGAAGCGAAGAAGGCGCTGAAAAGGATCCGGAAATCTCAGAGTATGGCAGATTACGACAGTGCCAGCCGGGAAGCGTTGGAAGATTTCATACTTTTTTAATTGCATATGCTGTAGAAAAGAAGTACAATTAACATCGTGCCGAATAGAGGAGTTTTCGGTGAAGGTACAATGAAAAGTGGATCAGCAGCAAAAGGAAAGGAAGTAAATAGATGGAACAGAAAACAAGAGGCGGGAGAGGCTTCTGGTATATCTGGGGATCTGTGCTTATCAAACTGGGAATTGCATATCTTGTATATATGGCGGCGGTATCACTTCTTGCAGGCGTACATCTGATGCAGATGACAGGTGGAGATGCAGATGCGATGATGCAGATTGCGCAGAGTACAGCACAGTCCGGCAAATTATATGATCAGATTACAAATGAGCTAATGAACTGGGCTGTTTATATTGAGGGCGTGGCAGCGCTGATTACGATTCCAGTCATGTTATTTTTATTTCACAGAGACAGCAGAAAAGAAAAAGAGCTTGGGATTGTAACGGAAAAAGCGTCAATTTGGAAATATATTGCAATTATAGTGATGTTTGCAGTTATGGCACTTGGGCTTAATAATCTGATATTTTTAAGCAATCTGTCAGCAGCGAGTGAAACTTATTCCGATACAATGCAGACTTTATACGGACAGGGATTTGCAGTGCAGATTCTCGTGCTTGGAATTTTGATGCCGACATGTGAAGAACTGGTGTACAGAGGACTTGTCTATAAAAGATTACGTTATACTTCACCGTTTTGGGCAGCGGCTTTGTATTCATCACTCGTATTTGCATTTACCCATGGCAATCTTGTCCAGGGACTTTATGGTTTTATCATGGGCATGATGTTCTGTTATGTGTATGAAAAATATGGTTCTGTGAAAGCACCGATACTTGCGCATATTACAGCGAATATCCTGTCAGTGGTTGGAACGCAGTTCCAATGGTTCGACTGGTTGTTCAAAGATCCGATGCGTGTCGGAATTTCAACAGTGTTATGTGCATTTATTGCATCAAGTATTTATGTTATGATTCAGAGATTGAACACAGATACAACTAAAAATAATAGCCAAAACGAGGGGTAGTTATCAGACTACTCCTTTTACAATCGCAAAATGTCTAATTATCTGACAATTTAAAAAGAAGTTTTTATTTACAAATTTGAAAAATGGGTGTATAGTAGGAAAAAATAAAAAATGTAAGAAAGGACTCAGATATTATGAACGGGCAACAGCGACAGAAAAATGCTGGCTTGTATCGTCCTTCGTTTGAACACGATAACTGTGGTATTGGAGCAATCGTCAATATCAAGGGCCAGAAAAGTCACGATACCGTGGCGAATGCATTAAAGATTGTAGAACAATTAGAACATAGAGCGGGCAAAGATGCCGAAGGTAAGACAGGTGATGGAGTAGGAATTCTGTTACAGATTTCTCACAAGTTTTTCTCCAAAGTCTGTAAACCTTTCGGCATCTTTTTAGGTTCTGAGAGAGATTACGGCGTAGGTATGTTTTTCTTCCCTCAGGACGAACTGAAAAGAAATCAGGCAAAGAATATCTTTGAAGTGATTGTGGAAAAAGAAGGAATGGAATTCCTGGGCTGGCGAGAAGTACCGGTACATCCGGATGTGCTTGGAAGTCGTGCAGTAGAGTGTATGCCATGCATCATGCAGGGATTTATCAAGCGGCCGGAAAAGGTTGAAAAAGGAATTGACTTCGACAGACGTCTGTATGTGGTACGCCGTGTCTTTGAGCAGAGCAGCGATGATACTTATGTAGCTTCACTGTCAAGCAGAACGATTGCTTATAAGGGAATGTTTCTGGTAGATCAGTTACGTCTCTTTTTTGCAGATCTTCAGGATAAGGATTATGAATCTGCCATTGCACTGGTTCATTCCAGATTCAGTACGAACACGAATCCAAGCTGGGAGAGAGCACATCCGAACCGTTTTATTGTACACAACGGCGAGATTAATACAATCCGTGGTAACCGGGATAAGATGCAGGCAAGAGAGGAAAATATGGAATCTGAAGATTTAAAAGGAGAACTTCACAAAGTCCTTCCGGCAATCAATGCCACAGGTTCTGACTCCGCTATGCTTGACAATGCCATTGAATTTATGGTCATGAGTGGCATGGAACTTCCACTGGCAGTTATGATTTCTATTCCGGAGCCGTGGGCAAATAATAAGAGCATGTCCCAGAAGAAGAAAGATTTCTATCAGTACTATGCAACAATGATGGAACCATGGGATGGCCCGGCGTCAATTCTGTTCAGTGATGGAGATTGTATGGGAGCAGTTCTTGATAGAAACGGACTTCGTCCGTCCAGATATTACATTACAGATGATGATCAGTTGATTTTATCATCTGAGGTCGGAGTTATGGATATTGCACCAGAGAAAATCGTAGTAAAAGAAAGACTTCGTCCAGGTAAAATGCTTCTGGTTGATACGGTTCAGGGACGTGTCATCGGAGACGAAGAGCTGAAAGAAATGTATGCGGACAGACAGCCTTATGGTGAGTGGCTGGACAGCAATCTGATTGAGCTTAAGAATCTGAAAATTCCGAATCAGTTAGTACCGACCTACAAACCAGAGGATCTTAAGAGACTTCAGAAATCATTTGGTTATTCTTATGAGGAAGTAGAAACTTCTATCAAAAATATGGCACTCAACGGTGGAGAAGGAACTGCGGCCATGGGTATTGACACACCACTTGCAGTACTTTCGGATAAGCATCAGAACCTGTTCAATTATTTTAAACAGTTATTTGCACAAGTTACGAATCCACCGATTGACGCAATCCGTGAGGAAGTGGTAACATCCACGACTGTATACATCGGAGCAGACGGAAATCTTCTGGAAGAAAAAGCAGAAAACTGCAAGATGCTCAAGGTCAATAATCCGATCCTTACAAATGTTGACCTTCTGAAGATTAAGAACATGAAACAGGATGGATTCAAAATTGCAGAGATTCCGACTATTTATTATAAAAATTCCAGTCTGGAAAAAGCAATGGATTACCTGTTTATCGAAGTAGATCGTGCAATCCATGACGGAGCGAATATTTTGATCCTTTCTGACCGTGGTGTTGACGAGTATCATGTGGCTATGCCGTCACTTCTGGCATTGTCCGGACTGCAACAGCATCTGGTGCGCACGAAGAAGAGAACTTCCGTTGCAATCATTCTTGAGACCGGAGAGCCAAGAGAAGTACATCATTTTGCGACATTACTTGGATATGGAGCATGCGCAGTCAATCCATATCTTGCACATGAGACAATCCGTCAGCTTATTGATACAGGCATGCTGCAGAAAGATTATTACGCTGCAGTTGATGATTACAATCACGGAATCTTAAGCGGCATTGTAAAAATTGCTTCTAAAATGGGTATTTCCACAATTCAGTCTTATCAGGGAGCAAAGATTTTCGAGGCCATTGGATTAAAAGAAGAATTTATTAACAGATATTTTACAGATACAGTCAGCCGTGTTGGCGGCATCGGCATTGAGGAGATTGCACAGGATTATCTTGCAAGACATTCTCAGGCATTTGATCCACTTGGACTGGAAGTAGATCTGACACTGGACAGTCTCGGACAACACAAATCCAGAAGCTGTGGCGAGGAACATCTGTACAATCCACGTACGATCCATATGCTTCAACAGTCTACAAGACTTGGCAATTATGAAATGTTTAAGCAGTACACAGATATGGTAAATGAAGAAGGTGCCCACATTAATCTGCGAGGTCAGCTTGATTTTAATTATCCGAAGAAAGGTATTCCGATTGAAGAAGTAGAGAGTGTGGATGAAATCGTTCAACGATTCAAGACAGGTGCTATGTCCTACGGATCCATTTCCAAGGAGGCGCATGAGACGCTTGCAATCGCCATGAACCGTCTGCATGGTAAATCCAACAGCGGTGAAGGTGGTGAAGAAATCGAGCGTCTGGATACAGAAAAATGTTCTGCAATTAAGCAAGTCGCTTCCGGACGATTTGGTGTAACAAGCAGATATCTTGTCAGCGCAAAAGAGATTCAGATTAAAATGGCACAGGGTGCAAAACCAGGAGAAGGTGGACATCTTCCAGGAGGAAAGGTCTATCCGTGGATTGCCAAGACAAGACATTCTACGCCAGGTGTCAGCCTGATCTCACCACCACCGCATCACGATATTTACTCTATCGAGGATCTAGCACAGCTCATTTATGACTGTAAAAATGCAAATAAAGACGCAAGGATTTCCGTAAAACTTGTATCTGAAGCAGGTGTTGGAACTGTCGCAGCCGGAGTCGCAAAAGCAGGAGCCGGACTGATCCTGATCTCTGGATATGATGGAGGAACCGGAGCGGCGGCTAAGAGTTCTATCCACAATGCAGGACTTCCTTGGGAGCTTGGACTTGCGGAAACACATCAGACATTGATCCAAAATGGACTGCGTGAACGTGTCCGTATTGAGACAGATGGAAAATTGATGAGTGGTCGTGACGTGGCAATTGCAGCAATCCTTGGAGCAGAAGAATTTGGATTTGCGACAGCACCACTTGTAACTATGGGATGCGTTATGATGCGTGTATGTAATCTGGATACATGTCCGGTTGGTGTGGCAACACAGAATCCGGAACTTCGCAAGAACTTCCGCGGAAAACCGGAATACGTCATCAACTTTATGAGATTCATCGCACAGAATCTGCGCGAATATATGGCAAAATTAGGTGTTCGTACGATTGATGAACTGGTTGGAAGGACTGACCTTCTGAAAGTCAAAGAAGTGCCGACATCTGATCGTGCAGCAACACTGGATTTAAGCCAGATCCTGCAAAACCCTTATGAGGGAACAAAGACACCAATGACTTATAATCCAAAGAAGATTTATGATTTCGAACTGGAGAAGACGCTGGACGAAAGAGTCCTTGTAAAAGAACTGCTTCCGGCACTTGAAAAGCATCAGAAGAGAAGCCTGGAAGTCGATGTCACGAACACCAACCGTACATTTGGAACAATTTTCGGATCAGAAATTACAAGAAGATATCCGGAAGGCGTAGAGGAAGACAGTTATGTGATCAAATGTACCGGAGCAGGCGGTCAATCATTTGGTGCATTTATTCCAAAGGGTCTGACACTGGAACTTGTAGGAGACGGCAATGATTATTTTGGTAAAGGTCTCTCAGGCGGAAAACTGATCGTGTATCCACCGAAGGGTGTTACATTTAAACACGAAGAGAATATTATAATAGGAAATGTTGCACTTTACGGAGCAACCAGTGGTAAAGCTTTTATCAATGGTGTGGCAGGTGAGCGTTTTGCAGTCCGAAACTCTGGCGCAAAAGCAGTTGTAGAAGGTGTTGGTGATCATGGATGTGAGTACATGACCGGCGGATGTGTTGTTGTTCTTGGCAAGACTGGAAAGAACTTTGCAGCCGGAATGAGCGGCGGTGTCGCTTATGTACTGGATCTGAACAGTGATCTTTATAAGAATATTAATAAGCAGATGGTAAATATTGAACGAGTAACTTCGAAGTTTGAAATCAATGAGTTGAAAGAAATGATCGAAGAGCATGTGGCTTATACGAATTCTGAGAGCGGAAAAGAAATTCTGGACCACTTTACCGATTATCTGCCGAAATTTAAGAAAATCATTCCGATTGATTACGAGAAAATGCTTTCTACTATCGTTCAGATGGAAGAACAGGGCATGAGCAGTGAGCAGGCTAGAATTGAAGCATTTTACGCAATTAAAGAAGGAAGAAGATAGGGGGCGGACAACGTGGGAAAACCAACAGGATTTATGGAATATGAAAGACAGGATAAGCCGGCAGAGTCACCGAAGGAGCGAATCAAGCATTTCCGCGAATTCCACACACCTTTGTCAAAAGAAGAACAGGAGCGCCAAGGCGCAAGATGTATGGCGTGTGGCGTTCCGTTCTGCCAGGCAGGACAGATGATTATGGGGATGGCAAGTGGCTGCCCTCTCCATAACCTGGTGCCGGAGTGGAATGATCTGATTTACCACGGCAACTGGGAAGAGGCTTATTATAGGTTAAAAAAGACGAATAATTTTCCGGAATTCACTTCCAGGGTATGTCCTGCACTTTGTGAGGCAGCATGTACATGTGGACTCAACGGAAATGCAGTATCATCAAAAACAAATGAGTACAGTATTATTGAAAATGCTTACGAAAAAGGATACGCTGCGGCAAGACCGGTGAAAGTCAGAACCGGAAAGAAAGTAGCTGTTGTGGGATCAGGACCGTCCGGACTTGCTGTGGCAGATATGCTGAACCGCAGAGGACATAGCGTGACAGTGTTTGAACGGGAAGACAAAGTCGGAGGACTTCTTCGCTACGGAATTCCAAACATGAAACTGGAAAAACAGTATATTGACCGTAAGGTAAATATTATGGAAGAAGAAGGGATTACATTTGTAACAAATTGCAATATCGGTAAAGACAAAAAAGCTTCTTCTATATTAAAAGAGTTTGACCGTGTAGTTCTCTGCTGTGGAGCTTCTCATCCAAGAGATATCAAAGCACCGGGACGGGACGCAAAAGGAATTTATTTCGCAGTCGATTTCCTGAAGTCCACGACAAAAGCATTGTGGGCAAATGATATGAAACTGGTGGATGGCACATACATTTCTGCAAAGGGAAAACACGTTATCGTTATTGGCGGAGGTGATACGGGAAATGACTGTATCGGAACTTCTATGAGACATGGCGCAAAATCTGTTCTTCAAGTAGAAATGATGCCCAAAGCACCAGATACTCGTGCAGATAACAACCCGTGGCCGGAGTGGCCAAAAGTCTGCAAAACAGACTATGGCCAGGAAGAAGCAGCGGCAGTCTTCGGACATGATCCGCGTGTATATCAGACAACGGTCAAAGAGTTCATCAAAGATAAGGAAGGAAATCTCTGCAAGGTCACACTTGTGAAGCTGGAGCCGAAAAAAGACGAGAAAACCGGACGCATGATGATGACTGAGATACCGGGAACTGAGTATACAGTACAGGCAGATCTTGTACTTATTGCAGCAGGATTTCTTGGAAGTGAAGAATATGTGACAAAAGCATTTGGCGTGGAAGTCAATGCGCGTACAAATGTAGCAACACCGGCAGGTGAGTATCATACAAATGTGGAGCGGGTGTTCACAGCGGGAGATATGCACAGAGGTCAGTCACTGGTTGTATGGGCAATCCGCGAAGGAAGAGAAGCCGCACAGGAAATCGATATCAGCCTGATGGGATATACGAATATGAATGTACAGTAACAAAATAAGTATCGGGTGAGAACTTCAAACAAGCTTGATTTCTCATCCCATATTTATTTCCCTGCATGGCTTGACTGGCCCAAATGTTACAAAAATGTTAAAAAATATTGCAAATATGTACTGACTCATGTATAATAACATCTAGATGTAGTAGCAAAACTATATAAAATTGTATACATTTGAGTGAGGAAGTTTTTATATGAATAAATTTGGAAGAAGAATACTGGCAGCATTAATTACGAGCAGTTTAGTAGTTACACCGGTTTTGGCAGCACCTTCAGTAGATGATCTTCAGAAGAGTAAGGCATCAGCGCAAAGTGAAGTAAACTCACTTCAGTCACAGCTTCAGAGTATTGTAAGTAAGATTACTCAATTGGAAGCTGATCTTACAACAAAGGGTGAAGAGATTATTCAGGCGCAGGCAGATCTGGAGCAGGCACAGGAAGACGAGAAGACACAGTATGCGGCTATGAAGCTTCGTATCAAGTATATGTATGAGGCTGGTGATGCAACAGCGCTTGAATCACTGGTAAGCTCAGAAGATTTTTCGGATCTGTTAAGTAAAGCTGAGTATGTTCAAAGTGTACATGGATATGATCGCGACAAGCTGGAAGAATATGTTGCAACTAAGCAGAAGATTGCTGATCTGAAGGATCAGCTTGAGACAGAGCAGTCACAGCTTGAGAGCATGCAGACAGAATATGAGACAGAAGAGTCTAATCTGACAACTCTGATTGATTCAAAACAGGCAGAAGTAGCAGATCTTGATTCACAGATTCAGGAAGCGGCAGAGAAGGCGGCGAAAGAAGAGGAAGAGCGTCAGAAGAAAGCAGAAGAGGAAAGACAGAAACAACTTCAGGCAGCATCTCAGAATAGTACAACAACGAATAGTAATTCTGGCAACTCCAATAGTTCAAGCAGCTCCAATAGTTCAAGCAGCTCCAATAGTAATAAAGGCAACAGCAGCTCGAATTCAAGCAGTTCCAGTAACAAAGGAAACAGCAGTTCATCATCAAGCAGCAGTTCTGGTAGTTACGTATCCGGAAGTACAGTATCCCGTGCATATTCAGCACTTGGAAAACCGTATGTATGGGGAGCGGCAGGACCGAATTCTTTCGATTGTTCCGGACTTGTAAGTTTCTGTCTGACAGGAAGATATTCACATACATATAGCTCCAGTGATTTCGTTGGATTGACTAAGGTAAGTAATCCACAGCCAGGAGATATTTGTGTAAGAGTTGGGCATGTAGGTGTTTATATAGGTGGAGGTCAGATGATTCATGCACCACACACAGGAGATGTAGTGAAAATATCTGCAGTACCATCTAATATGTGGTACGTTCGTCCATAAAGTATATAAGAAAATGAATAATTTAATGCCAGTTCTTTTTTGAAAGGACTGGCATTTGTCATATACAAGAGCATGTCTAGACATCTTTGATGGAATTGTATCTGAAATGGTAAAAAAATGAACACAAAATGATAAAGATTGCGTCAAATTTGTAGCGGGTTGCGTAAACTATGAAAAATGTGTATAATAACGATGGAGCGTTTTCGAAAGAAAAATAATTAAAAGAGGGAAGATGAATATGAACAAAATAGGTAAGAGAATTCTGGCGGCGGCAGTTGCCAGTTCTGTACTTGTGACACCGGTTTTTGCAGATCCATCTGTTGACGATTTGAAAAAGAGCAAAGAGTCCGCACAGAATGAAGTAAGTTCACTCCAGACCCAGCTTAATACAGTAGTGGGAAAGATTACGGAGCTGGAGTCTCAACTTAGCAGTAAAGGTGAAGAGATTATTCAGGCACAGTCAGATCTGGAAGATGCCGAGGCAGAAGAACAGAAACAGTATGCAGATATGAAGGTTCGTATTAAGTATATGTACGAAGCTGGTGATCAGAGTGCTGTAGAAAGCTTAGTTGGTTCAGAGGATTTCTCTGATATGGTCAACAAAGCGGAATATGTAAGTAATGTACATAATTACGACAGACAGAAATTACAGGAGTACGTAGAGACAAAGCAGAAGATTTCTGAGCTGAAAGATCAATTGGAAGAAGAACAGTCACAGCTTGAAAGTATGCAGACAGAGTATGAGTCACAGGAGTCGAAACTTGATAACCTGATCGCATCTAAGCAGGCAGAGGTGTCTGATCTGGATCAGCAGATCGAAGAAGCTGAGCGTAAGGCGGCGGAAGAAGAGCTGAAGAGACAGCAGGAAGAAGCAGCAAGACAGGCAGCGGCAGCAGCAAGACAGCAGGCTGCATCGAACAGGAATAATTCTTCCAGCTCATCAAGCAATAGCTCAAGTAATAGCAATAAGGGAAATAGTTCCAATAAAGGAACAAGCAACAATGCTCCAAGTTATGTATCAGGAGACGCAGTGTCCCGTGCAAAATCTGCACTTGGAAAACCGTATGTATGGGGAGCGACAGGACCGAATTCCTTTGACTGTTCAGGTCTTGTAGGTTTCTGCCTGACAGGTAGATATTCACGTTCCTGCACATCAGCGTCATTGAATGCCCTTCCGACAGTGAGTAACCCACAGCCTGGAGATGTGTGTGTAAGATCCGGACACTGTGGAATTTACATTGGAAATGGTCAGATGATCCATGCACCACATACAGGTGATGTAGTAAAAGTAGCAAGTGTCCCTTCTAATATGAGAATCGTACGTCCTTAATAAAAGAATATTGAATTTATTTGCCAGGATTTCTTTTGAATCCTGGCATTTTTAATATCATGATGCCAGTGGGAGTGCAAAGCACGGAACAATCCGTAGGCATCATAGTTGGGGGGATGCCCCCAACATCTTTAGGAAATTACAATTTCCATGATATAAAAACTCTGAGGCATTCTTGAATTGAGTCATATTTGAACCATAGGTGAGTCACATTTGAAAATATAAAATATACAAAAATCTAATATGATGTTTTTGAAAAACCCTTGCATTCGCAAGGGTTTTATGATATCATTTTAAGGTCGCAAAAAAGCACGCACATGGCTGTCTGAGACGGTGCCAGTCAAAAGAAAGAGACTGGTTTCAAGGACGTATACCGGTGCGGAAGTAAAAAAACCAATTGGAGGAAAGAAACATGAGCGTTATTTCAATGAAGCAGCTTTTAGAAGCAGGTGTTCACTTTGGACATCAGACAAGAAGATGGAACCCTAAAATGG
>OLOG01000473.1_pt1 | contig 36539 bp, 37 predicted proteins | sample 1672351 | NCBI WGS metagenome assembly OLOG01 (sample SAMEA3136674, study PRJEB25190) | human gut metagenome | biome: human gut; feature: human-associated habitat; material: faeces | place: Austria | collected 2013 | reverse complement strand
CCTGCGATGATGTGGACGAAACGGCGCTGTCCTTTGCCGAGATCAAGGCCCTGTGTGCCGGTGATCCCCGCATCAAAGAGCGCATGGATTTGGATGTGGACGTTTCCCGGCTGAGGCTGATGAAGGCTGACCACCAGAGCAAGCAGTTTCGTCTGGAGGACAATCTGCTGAAATACTTCCCGGAACAGATCGAGCAGAACAAAGGCTATATCCGGGGCCTGGAAGCGGACATGGCGACCCTCGCCGCCCAACCCCATCCGGAGGACGGTTTTGCGGGAATGGAAATCCGGGGCGATACGCTGGTTGACAAGGAAAACGCCGGGGCCGCTCTCCTGGATGCCTGCAAAGAGGTGAAAAGTTCTGACCCTGTGCAGGTTGGCGGTTACCGGGGCTTTGCCATGTTTGTCAGCTTCAATGCGTTTGAAAAGCAATATGAACTGACCCTGCGTGGGGAAATGAGCCACAAGGCAATTCTTGGCACGGACCCGCGCGGCAACTTGATTCGGATTGACAATGCCCTGGCACAGATGCCCCAGCGCCTGACCAGTGTGCAGTCCCAGCTGGATAACCTGTATCAGCAACAGGAAGCCGCCAGAGCCGAAGTTGGCAAGCCGTTTCCCCACGAACAGGAGCTTCGGGAAAAATCCGCAAGGCTGGCAGCTTTGGATATGGCGCTGAACATAGACGGCAGAGGACGTTCACACCCGGAACCGTCTGCCATTGCCAAAAGTGAGAGGCCTTCTGTGCTGGATCGGCTGAAAACCCCGCCGGTTCGCGGAACACCGGACCGGCCACACAAGAAAGAAATGGAGGTAAGGTAACATGAGCAATCAGGAACTGAATACGGCGCTCTATGAGAAGATGTTTGCCGAACAGGACACCTACCGGAAGTGGCTGCTCACGCAGCCCCCGGAAGAAATTTTGAATCACACCTATGAGTACACCATCCGGGAGGATATTCTGCTGTCGCTGGAATACCATGACCTGACGGATGCCCAGGCTGCTGCACTTTTGAAATCGCCTTCTCCGCTGGCAGATGTATTCAAGGAATTTGACCACAGGGAAACCGACCACATGGATCAGATTTTCTATGCCATGCAGGATCGGGCAGACGATGTGCTGGAGGCGGAGGAAAAACAGCGCCGCGTCCTGCGGGAGACACCGGTTTATCCTTATCCTGCGAGCTATGCCCGTGAGCATGATGAGCTGGAACAATACCGGGCTTCTCACAAAGCAAATGTGGCTTGCAAGGAAGCCATTGAAGCAGCAATTTCCGCCCATTACAGCGATAACCGTTTGGGCAAGCAGGCTGCACTGGAGGTGCTCGAAGCCTTTGGTATGGAGCGCACCATGTATGTTCTGGCTAATACTGTCCGGCATAAGGATTGGGACGGGCGTATCTCACAGAACAATAAATCATGGGCAAGAACGATCCCGGTTTTTGAGGATACTGATCCGTGGGGCCATGACCGCAACACGGAATTTGTGGTTGACAAATCCCATCCCGGTCTGACGGACCTCTTTGTAGACCAGGCGCGCCGGGAACAGCTTCTGCGGACACCACTAACTGATGAAGAAATCCAGAAGGAGGCCCAACGGCTACTCACGGTACTTCGAGCGCCAAAGGAACCCAACAGCCCTAATGGCACACACTTCATGGCGCAGATCTCGCCGGACTTTCTGGCACGGGCTTCCACCAAGGATACGGACCGGCTCATGGCAACGCTGCCGTTTCGCTCCACCACCTTCTCCGGCCTCAACGACCGCAAGGGGCATTTTGTCCTGATTACCAAAGACGAGGACCGGAGCCAGCCGCTCAGAAAGCTCCGCCGTTCTGTGCGGAAGGGCCTCCAGAAAACCTCCGCCAAGGCAGCCCCTGCGGCTTCCAAAAAGCATAAACAGGAACGGGAGGCCCGGTGATGGCACACCGGAAACGGACGGTTCAGCTTCATTTCATGGTGACGGAACATGAGCGGGAACTGATTCGTCAGAAGATGGAACAGCTCGGCACCAACAACCTGGGTGTCTATCTCCGCAAGATGGCGGTGGACGGCTATATTGTCAAACTGGATTTGCCAGAGCTGCGGGAATTGCTTTCCCTTTTGCGTCGTACCAGCAACAACATCAACCAGGTGGCCCGCCGGATGCATCAGACCGGGAATGTTTACGACACGGATTTGGAGGATATTCTCCAAAAACAGGAGGAGCTTTGGACCGGGGTGAATGAGATATTGACCCGGCTGAATGAGGTTTCGTGAATGGGGACTGTTCCCCTGATTGCGGAGGGAGAGCGGCCAGAAACAGGCTGCGCTCCCTCCGCTTTTCTTTTATGTCCGCATCCTTGCGTTTCTATGGGATGTCTGGGTACAATAAGAACAGCAAAAGTTACATGGCAAGGAGCTGACCAATCATGCTGACAAACGAAAAGGTATTGGAAATTTTTAAGGACTATATAGATGCAGATAAAGCCCTGGATATTCTCTCCACAAGGCGGGGATATGCGGTGATGCTTTGGGACTTTGCCCATCGGGACTGGTCGGATGTGGTGTGCTGCCAAACCCCGGAGGCTCTGTTTGATAAGCTGCTGGATTCCTACGCTTTGTATCAGGAGTTTCTGATGATCCGGGACAAGAGCGACAGCGAGGGTGAAATCAGCGAAACGGAACAGGCGCAGATTCAGAAAATGTGCCTGCCATATCTGGAGAAACGAAAGGAGGCAGAAACAAAATGAGATTACTTCTGAAGGCGCTGGTAGCGCCAATCGTTGTGCTGCTGACGGTATTTGTTTGGCTGTGTGCCCTGCTCTTAAGACGGGTGCTCATAAGAAAGTAATCTGAAATATTCTATTATAAGCATCTGTCAGACAGGATTGGTCAACGATGAAACACGCCATATTCAGCTGCAAAGGCTGGGTATGGCTTGTTTTTCTGCTTATTTGTATTTCCGTTTTCCTTTTCCATGCAGCTGGTATGGCCTTGCCTTGCCGCGCTGGTTGGCCGGTTTTTTCATGTACTTGGACAGCTTCAAAACATTAATGATATTGACAAACTGCTCTTTGGTAATGGCGTCGTAGTCAATGCCGAATGTCGCAAGGTAGATCCTTGCCTGTTTCTCGGCATCGCTGCCCTCAAAGTTCATGGCGTCCTTCAACTGGGCCTGAACTTCCTCTGCAATGGAGGGCGTGTCTGCTGTTGTGGTATCGTTGCTGTGTTCCTCCCGAATGTCACGGAGGATCGCTTTTAGATCGTCGGCAAGTACATGACCGAAATAATCATCCTCCTGCACCTGGGCCAGCTCCAATGTTCGGGTGGAAAGATCGCCCTGCCCGTCCTGCTTCATCAAGGCCATCCTCCGTACTGCTTCCAGCATGGAGTTCATATCGTTGATCCGCATATCTGCGATCCTGTCCACATAAATCTCCGCGTCCAGCATCATGCGCTGAAAGTCCTTGTGGCAAAGCATTTCCGATAGCAGCCGGTGGTTGAACTTCCCCGCCTTCAGAACATCAATCGCATCATCACTCAGGTGCAGAGCACTCAGCTCTGCGTCTGAGTGATTTTTTTGTTCCGACACACCCAACAGATAATCCGTAGTCACATGATAAAACTTTGCCAGTGTGACGATGGCAAAAGGGCTGATGTCTTTATAATCGTCATTTTCGTATTTGCCGAGCGCAGATTTGGAAAGCCCGGTCTGGTCGGCCAGTTGTTCAAGGGTCAGCCCATGCGCTACCCGCAAATCCTTCAATTTTTCCTGAATGGTTAAGGTCGTATTCATGCCAAGCCTCCCTGCTACCCCATTTCTATTATAACACAGCTTGTCCATAAGCGTGGAAATTCTGCTTTTTTAAGGCCTTTTCCATCCTTTTGGATATACGGGAATGGTCATGGTTTTTCACTAAAATATACTTGTCACCAGACATTGCAGCTTGAAAAATACATGACCGTCCGAATGGGATATGTTCTCCGGCGAAGTATCGCCACAACATGAGCGTACCAAAGAGAACAAAACGCTGGGGTGAGATCCCCGGGCAGGAACGGCATTCGGGGAAAACAGTGCCTAAAAATATAGTCAAGATGGGATTATCAAGGATATTTTCGCCCGCAAACTCAAAAATAAGTTCGATGTTGGAAACACGAAAACAAATCAGAAATAATCTATATATTTTGACATCCGCACGCTGGGACCGTTCTGGGAGGGGCTGCCGCCTCTTGGGGAAGCGACTCCCACACGCAGGAATCTCCTGGAGAATCTCAGGCAGCGCCCTAATATTTTGGCAGGATCAGCCGCTTTTCCACCACCTCGGCCACCAGCTGCAGGGTGTTCAGGCAGCCCGTTTTCTGCAAAATATTTTTGATGTGGTACTTGACGGTGTTCGGCTTAATATCCAAGTCCGCCGCGATCTCTTCGTATTTCCTGCCCTGCGCCAGTTCCCGGATAATGTCAAATTCTCGACTGGTAAATTCGTGGCTGTCGCTGCATCCGATGCGAATTATGGGTGTGTCCTGGGGGTAGACCTGCTCGCCCGCCATTACCCGGTCGCAGACCTCTATCAGGGAATCACTGCCAAATTCCTTATACCAAAAGCCGTCGCAGCCACAGGCTTTCGCTTTCTGGATAAAGGAGTGCTCGGGCATGGAGGTCATAATGATAATTTTGATTTTGGGATTGTACTGCTTGATTTTTGCCGCGGCTTTCAGCCCGGATTCTTCCTCAGCGGTGCACACGTCCATCAAAATCAAATCCACACACCCACGAAGGCAGGCGATTTCTGCGTTGGCCGCGTTTTCTATGGAGGCATACAGGGCATATTTCCCTGGCCTGGCAATCTGGCTTTCAATGGCGTCCCGGGCAATCCGGGAGTCCTCCACTACTAAAACCTGGGTCATGCCCAGCCTCCTTTCTGCGGTCCGTCACAATCAGCGGGAATCTCCACAAGCAGGGTAACGCTGCCGTCGCAGAGTACTTCCAGGGACGCCCCTTCCTGCTCCAGCCGCTGCCGCAGCGCACCCAGGCCGTTGCCCTCCGTGATTTTTGAAACAGGTACGCCGCCGTTGTCGGATATTTCTATATGGTACCTTTGCCCGTTTGGATCGATCTTTACCGTCAGTTCGGTCGCGTCCGCGTGGCGTACCGCGTTAGTGAGCCCTTCCCGGATGGCGGCGTACAGCAGCTGCAATGCCTTGCGCTGGGTGGGCTGTTCCCCGATAAAGGTCACCTTGCAGCCAATCAGTTCCGCCACCTGGATCAGTTCGGATTGCAGGGAGGAGCCGGGTTCCGCCCACGCCGTGGGGATGTTGGAAAAATCCCGGATGGTGCTGCGCCAGCTTTCCCGCAGCGTGCCGGCATTTTCCGCAAGGCTGCCCTCCGCGGCGGCCCTGGTGGTGGCCAGCAGGCAGTGGCCTAGCTCGTCGTGGATCTGCATTTTTGCGGCGAGGATCTCTCTGTTCAGATTGACTTCCACAATGCTGTCCAGCAGGGCTTCCTGCCGCTTCTGCATTTCCCAGAGCCGCAGGGTGTTCTCGTACAATTCTTCGCTGAGCCGGTAGAGTTCCGTAATTTCCGCCGCCTCCAGCTGTACGGTGTCAGGGTCAAGGAGCCGCCGCTCAAACCGCCAGACCGAGCCGTCCGAGAACCGGAAGAACATCTGGCGAACGTGTGCATCCCCGCTGCCCGGCTCCTTCGGCAGCCAGGACCGCTCCAGCTTTTCCGCACTGTTTTTATCGGCCAGGCCCGCCAGTTCGTCCCATATGCCGCTGGCGTTCAGGAGGGTGTGCCCGGTCAGCTCCAGCATCAGCTGGTTCATCTTTTCATTGACCAGGATGACCCGCCCGTCCAGAGAGAAAAAACAGATTCCGCCGGGGTAGGAGTCGATTCCTCTTTTGATCATTTTGGCGGGTACTTTCTTTTTCATGATGGGTCCGCCCCTCCTTCCGGCAAGAGCAGCAGGCGGTAGCCGGCCTGCGTTTTTTCTGTTCGGAGCCTGTACCCGTCTTCCGGGGGCCGGGGGACAAACTCCTTATCCGCACCGGTAATTTCAAAGCAGGCTGTGCCGTCCACCCGGATTGTCAATGAGCCCAGGCGGAAATCCGCCTCTTCCAAAACCGCTTCCAGGGTTTTCATAATGAGAAGGATGAACCCGGGTCCTAACTCCCGCGGGGGACAAAATTCCAAGCTTGTCCGTATGCCGAGATTTTCCAGGTACTTGACCATGTCCTGTAAACTGATGGCCAAATCTTCATTGGGAATCATCTGCCTTTCCTGGCAGGTGAGCTGCAAGTTGCAGAACCGCTTTATGTAGGTGCCAATCAGGCAGACACGGTTCCAGCCGTCCGCCGAAAGGGTTTCCTTCGATAAAAGCGACGTCAGCAGAGCCAGCTGCACGGCCACCTCCGAGGACAGCTTATCGTAAATATCGTTGCGAGCCCGGACGCTGGCCTCGTCGGAGCGGACCCGTATCTCCTGCGCCAGCAGGTTCCGCTTCTCTTCCAATTCCCCGTACAGGCTTTGCAGTTCCCGCAGGGCCTGGTGGATCTGCGAAAGGTCCGTCTGCCAGACCATGTATCCCCCGGGGATCTGGTGCAGGTGCAGGGTGCTGTCCTCTGTGGCGGGGAATTGCCGCTCCCGCTGCAATGCTTCCCACATGGCGGGCGTGATCTCCACCGCGTTTTCCGACAACGCGATGGCCTCCCCGTCCGGAGAGAGGAGCTGCATCGCCACTGTGGACCGGCGGAACACTTCGCCGTACTGGGTGTTGACGGGGATAAGCCCGGTCAGGATATAGAGATTCCAGCACAGCACCAGAATGAAAATCAGGCCCGCCGAAAACTCCACAAGCTCAAACCGCACCACATAGGCCGTGACTGCATAGGGGAGGCTGAATAAAAGCAGTAAAACCGGCTCGTAGAAGGGGGCCAGCTTCTGGTAAAGGGGGGCGGAGCCGGCCCTGCCGCTGCGCCGGTAAATCACATATATCTGGTACACGATCATGCTGAGCGCCCATAAATAGACGATGCAGATGCCGATGTGCGGATGGAAATACAGGTTTGGCTGGGGCTCCTCCGGTACAATGTAAAAGAAGAAATGGTGCAGGTTGTTGGTCAGCGCCAGCACACTCAGCAGGCAGGCCGGGATCAGCAGCAGTAGCCACCTTCTGTTGATCCGGTAATCCCCGCCCTTGCCCAGATAGAATGAGGCGTACAGGCCGAAAAGCGGTATAAAAACCGCTGCCGTCACAACAAAATACCCGGTAAAACGCATCCACGAAACATTGACATAGAGGAACGCATCCTGGACAAATCGCACTGTCAGGTACAGAATGCTGACAACGTTTTGCGCGGTCAGGTTGGCGCGCATACGTTTCTGGGTGATCTTCGTATGGATAACGCGCTGCCAGTCAAAGAGCAGCAGCAGGTACACCACCCAGACAATATAGGGCCGCAGGGAATCCCAGGGCCAATACCGCATGCTGAACCGCCGGTAGGCGGAAACAAGGAACAGCAGCGTGGCCTCCGAGGAAATCCTGATAACGGCCTTTTTACGGTCGCTCATAATGCCTCCTCCTTACGAAAAGACAGTTTTCACCAACTATCCATAAAAATTATAACACAACGGTCCGCCACCTGCCCCACACAAAAGGACAATTACGCAAAAAAACAGAAAAAATTTTCCCATACTATCCTTTTGTGTGGGGTTCCTTTCCGGGATCCGCGGTATAATCGAAAAATAACCACAGCCGCTATCGACCAGGCTGCGGTGTTCCTGTGGCGTGCAAAGGGCCGGCTTTTCGCTGAAAACCCCGGCAATATTACGGAGGTGTCCCAGAGCGCGTACTGTGAAAGCGCCGGGGGCTGGGCCGTGGAAAACGGCATCACCACCGGCGTTGGCAATGGGCGGTTCGGCTCCAACGGCACCTGCACCCGGAGACAGATCGTCATATTCCTGTATCGGGCGGCAAATGTACTGGAGAGTAGTTTACCTGTCGATAAGGCAGAATCGGTTTCGTAAAAATGAAAAAGGCATCGTTCACAACCCTCTATTCCAAAGCAAAACGGTTGGTCAGGATGCTCAAGGCAATTGGAGGAACTGTGTTCCATGAAACGAAAGGAGGCTGCAAAGAAGACAGAGAACAGGGAAGGCTGAAACAGTCTGAGAAAAGAAATACTTTACTTAGGAGAGAGGTTAGAGAGCAGCTATGAAGAAACGATTTTTAGCGATACTGTTGTCCCTATGTATGACAGCAAGCATGCTGCCAGTCGAGGTTTTCGCTATAGAGGAGGATACCTCGAATGAAGAAGACCCGCCCTACCGGGCAGAGGAAGTAACGGTTGAAAGCGAACCTTCCGACATGGCCGATGAAGCGGAGGACGCAGGTGTTGCCGCGCGAACAAACAATGCAAGCGTTGCGTATCCGGTTACTGGCGGAAATCTTTATTTCGACATAAACACCGGAACCATCACAGACTGCGATCCTGATGTAACAGCAGCAGCGATCCCCAGACAAATCAACGGTACGGATATTACCGCTATTGGGGATAGCGCATTCGAGTTATGCAGCAGTCTGGCCAGCGTGACCATTCCCGACAGCGTGATTTCCATCGGAAATCGTGCATTTTCTTGTTGCGCCAGTCTGACCAGCGTGACCATTCCCAACAGTGTGACTGCGCTTGGGGATAGAGCATTCGAGATGTGCTACAGTCTGACCAACGTGACCATTCCCGACGGCGTTACTTCGATTGGGGATTATACATTCCAGGGATGCAGCGGCCTAACCAGTATGACCATTCCCAATAGTGTTGCTTCCGTTGGGAGATTTGCATTCAGCGCATGCGAAGGCTTGACCAGCATGGTCATTCCCAGCAGCGTGACTTCTATTGGATGGGGCGCATTTGATAGTTGCAGCGGTCTGACCAGCGTGACCATTCCCAGCAGTGTTACTTCGATTGGAGAGCGAGCATTCTCAGGGTGCAGCGGTCTGACCAGCGCAGGGCCGATTGGCGGTAATTATAGTTACAAATTTGGCTGGACTGACAGCATTCCTGCGAATGCATTCTTTGGAGGAAGTAATCTGACCAGCGTGACCATTCCTGAGAGCGTTACTTCCATTGGGGATAGTGCATTCAATAGTTGCAGTAGCCTGACCAGCGTGACGATTCCCGATGGCGTGGCTTCCATTGGTGAGCGTATCTTTCAGGAGTGCAGCGGCTTGACTAGCGTAACCATTCCCAGTGGTGTTGCTGCAATCGGGGATTATGCGTTTGCCGGATGCAGCAATCTAAGCAGCTTGACTATTCCGAACGGTGTGACTTCGATTGGAAGTTATACGTTCTCTGGATGCAGCAGCCTAAGCAGCTTGACCGTACCCGGCAGTATTTCCTCAATTGGACTTTATGCATTCTTTGGATGCAGCAGTCTGACCAGCGCAGGGCCGATTGGCGGTAATTATAGTTATAGATTTGGCTGGACTACGGAAATCCCTGCTTATGCGTTCTATGAATGCAGAAGCCTGACCAACGCAACCATTCCCAATGGTGTGACTTCGATTGGGGCTAATGCGTTCTATAACTGTAGCGGCCTGACCCACGTAACCATTCCCGGCAGTGTTACTTCAATTGTGGGTGCTGCGTTTTATGGATGCAGCGGCCTGACCAGCGCGGGGCCGATTGGTGGTGGATATCACTATGAATTTGGCTGGACCACCGAAATCCCTGCTGGTGCGTTTTCTGATTTCAACAGCCTGACCAGTGTAACGATTCCTGACGGCGTTACTTCGATTGGAGGTCATGCATTTTCTTGGTGCACCGGTCTGACCAGCGTGACCATTCCTGACGGCGTTACTGCGATTGAGGAGTATACGTTTGCTGGATGCAGCAGCCTAAGCAGTTTGACCGTGTCCAGCAGTGTTACCTCAATTGGATTAAATGCATTCTCTGGATGCAGCAGCCTGACCAGCGCAGGGCCGATTGGTGGTAATTATAGTTATAAATTCGGCTGGACTGCCGAAATCCCTAATTGGGCGTTCCTTGGATGCACCGGTTTGACCAGCGTGACGATACCCGATGGTGTTACTTCAATTGGGAATAATGCATTCCGGGGATGTAGCAGTCTGATCGACGTGACTATTTCAGACAGTGTTACTTCAATCGGAGAGTACGCGTTTGCTGAGTGCAGCGGCTTGACTGACGTGACGATTCCTAACGGCGTTATCTCGATTGAGCGTTATACGTTCTCTGGATGCAGCAGCCTGATTGATGCGGACATTTCTGACAGCGTTACTTCGATTGGGGAATATGCGTTTTCTGGATGCAGTAGCCTAACCAGCGTGACCATTCCCAACAGCGTTACTTCGATTGGGGAGTATGCATTTTCTGACTGTAGTGGCTTGACCAGCGCTTTTATTTCAACCAATGTTACCTCGATTGAGCGTTATACGTTCTCTGGGTGCAGCAGTCTGGCTGACGTAATCATGTCCTTTAGGGTTACTTCGATTGAGGATGATGCATTCTCTGGGTGCAGTAGCCTGACTGACGTTTACTATAGCGGAGATATGTATCAGTGGAACCTCATATCGATTGACAGAAGCGAAGATAGTACGAATAGGCCTCTCCTCGATGCCACCATTCACTATAACGACACGGGTAATTTAAGAACTAAAAGTATCAAGGGGATACTTCGCCAGGGCGAAGGCTACCAGATGAAGTGGCGGTGCGATTATCGAGTAGGGACGGACGACCAGATCATATACGCAAAGATTCGAATTTATATAACCGCCGCGGACAAGCGCGAGGAAGAACTGTACGTTTATAATGAAGCGGTTGCGACGGGACTTCCGTATCCCTGGGAGATGGAACCCTACAACATCCCTAAATCTGCTGTAACCAGCCTGACGATTGAGGGAAATTCCCAGAAGCTGCTTACCATTCCGGGAAATGCTTTCCGGGAATATAGCAATCTTCAATCCGTAACGCTGACCAATATTTTTTCGATTGATGCAGGTGCGCTCAGCCTTCCCAAAGATTCCTTAACCAATCTAACGATAAAGGGAGCTTCGCAGAAGCTGCTTGAAATTCCGGAAAACGCTTTCCGGGAGTGCAGTGAGCTGAAATACGTGTCGATGGACAATGTTTCCACGATTGGTACAGGTGCGTTCAGCGGGTGCGCAATGCTAGGAAATGTTGTATTTCCCCAGCAGACGCTGAAAAAGATCGGGGAAGATGCGTTCAAGGGCACCAATTTGAGCTCCATCACACTGGATGAGGCCGTTACCCAGATCGGAGATACTGCCTTCTCCGGGTGCAAAAATCTTATCATTAGGTGCTATAAGAATTCTGCCGCATATCGGTTCGCATACTTCCATGATATTCAATATATCCTGCTAGACGGCGGTGATTTGACGAAGATTTTGGTGCCCTTTGAAGCAGCAGACAAAGATATCAGTATGGAGATTACCTGGACTCCGGAAACAATGTTTTCCCCGACATCTACCAGATACGATAATGATCTGGCAATTGCAGGTCTGGTGCTGAGCGGTGCAGCCGAAAAGGGACAGGACAGGATCGATACAGTTCTGGCTCAAATGGGATTTGGAAAACGACAGCATTTCGATTATCCGGAGGACTGGAACCTTGGAGTAGCGTTTTCTCTGGCTGACCAAAAGATCACCATCAATGGAAAAACCAAGACCTTGGTTGCCTGCGTTGTTCGGGGGACAACCACTAAGGCTGACGGTATCAGAGACGTGGCAGCTCTTGTCGATGGATTTTTGGGTGACGTTCCCAAGGTAATGACGCCAATTAACGCTTCCTATTTAGACCAATATCCAAAAGAAGATCTCATTTTCTTTGTTACCGGACATAGTTTAGGTGCAGCAGTTTCTGGCCGCGTTGCCGAACAGCTGTCTAACCAGCTGCCGGAGGGATCCGTGTTTTCCTATAATTACGCAACTGCTCGCAACAAGCTTCTCCCCTATATCCCTGGCGCAAAGCGGCCCACTGCCATATATAATATCATCAACACGGAGGACCTAGTCCCATATTTGCCGCCGAATTATCTTACACATATCGGCGAAGACCGTAACTGTTCTACAAACTCTGATCGGTTTACCTCCGCCTATGAAAGACTCGCTGGATGTTTGCCCGATCTGAAATGTGACTGGGGCCAACATCTTACCGATCGATATATGGCGCTGCTTTTGGCAAACGATGCATTTACTGCCACCGAAGAGTTCAGTCATCGCCTAATCAAGGTGTTTTGCCCAGTAGATGTGGAAGTGGTTGACGCCAACGGTACCATAGTTGCACGGACGAAGGATAATGTCGCCGATGATACCATTACGTCGGACCGGGCGTTCGTCTATATCCAAGACGACGAGAAATACATCTATCTGTTCGACGACGGCGATTACACGATCAGAATGACAGGCACGGGTAATGGCGTCCTGAACTATTCCGTGGAGGATATTGCAGCAGACGGCTCCGTACTTTCTGAGAAGGAGTACCCCAATGTTGAACTGACCCGAGGAAAAAAATTGATCAGCGAAGTCGGCGGCACAACGGAGACTCCTGCTGTGAAGCTGCTTGTTGTGGACGATGGCGGCCAGCCGGTGAGAGAAGTGCTGCCTGATGGAAAGGGCACCGAAGTGCCAGTGTCCTCCTCTACGCATAGCATGATCAAGATTGAAGAAAAGGCTGCCACCTGTAAGAACACCGGCATCAAGGCTCACTGGCACTGCTCTGTCTGCAATAAGAATTTCGCCGATGCGGCTGGCACTACCGAGCTGAGCGACGTTACCACTCCCATCGATGCCACCAACCACGTAGGCGGCACCGAAATCCGCGATGCCAAGGAAGCTACATATGTAGCAGAGGGCTACACGGGGGATACCTATTGCTTGGGTTGTGGAGCAAAAATTGCTGACGGAACTGTGATTCCTAAGAAAACTCGGCCTTCTGGCGGTGGCGGCGGCGGTATCAGCACCTACGCCATCACCGTTAATGGTACCAAGGATGGCCGTGTGACTGCTGACCGGAAGAGTGCAGCCCAGGGTGAAACCGTCACCCTAACGGTCGCCTCCGACAAGGGTTACACTCTGGAGACCCTGACTGTCACCGACAAGAACGGTGACAATGTGAAGATCGCCGAGAAGAACGGTAAGTACACCTTCACCATGCCCGCCTCTAAGGTAACCGTGAAGGCCACCTTCATGGAGGACAACTCCATGTTCAACTTCTTCGTTGATGTTCCCGCTGACGCCTATTACCATGACGCGGTCCTATGGGCCGTGGAGAAGATCGTCACTGGCGGTACCACTGCTACTACCTTCAGCCCCAACGTTGCCTGCACCCGGGCCCAGGCTGTCACCTTCCTGTGGCGGGCCGCTGGTTCCCCGATAGTCAATTACGCCATGAACTTCACGGATGTGCCCGCAGACGCCTATTACGCTGAAGCGGTGCGCTGGGCAGTAAGCCAGGGCATTACCTCTGGCGCCAGCGCCACTACGTTCAACCCCAACGGCGTTTGCACCCGGGCCCAGATCGTCACCTTCCTGTGGCGCAGCCAGAAGTCTCCCGCTGCAAACAGCGTAAATTCCTTTATCGATGTGGCGGCTGACGCCTATTATGCCAATGCGGTCCTGTGGGCCGCAGAAAACGGTATTACCGGCGGCACCACTGCCACCACGTTCAGCCCCAATAGCGACTGCACCCGCGCCCAGATTGTAACCTTCCTCTGGCGCTGCATGAAGTAATTCGCAGGGGCGAAAATCCATTCCAATGGAATGGCGCACTTCTATACAGGGGCAAGCCCTGTATGTGCGCTCTGCGAGGCAGACAGCCCGGACACTTGGTAGTCCGGGCTGTTTTGCGTCACTTCGTTCCGTACAAGGGGCTGCACCCCTTGCGCTGCTTACGCAGCTATCTCAGCGCACTTTGCAGCGGGAACAATCTGCTGACGCAGACAGTCCCCGCCGCAAAGCCTGAAAAGCCCATACCGTCAGCCAGACCGTCTACTGAAAATGTAGGCGGTCTTTTTCATCCCATCCATCCCATCAAAAAGGAGGTCATGCACTATGACAAAACAGAAAACCGTCCCCGAACTGAAAGCCGAGCTCGCCGCCAATGAACGCCAGCTTACCCAGCTCCGGCACAAACAGCAGCAGCTTGAAAACCGTGCCGCCTACTACGAAAAGGGAGATCGGCGCAAGCGGGCACATCATCTTATTACCCGTGGAGCAGCTATTGAAAGCGTTGCATCGCTGACAAAGGTTTTGACCGAAACTGAGTTTTACGCCTTTGTGGAAAAAGCCTTCGCCTTGCCGGAGGTCAAGGGCCTGCTCATGGAGGCCGTCAACGAGCACAACAAAAATGAGTTTGGGGGTGATTGACTATCGCACTGTATCATTTTCATGTGACCCAGATTAAGCGCAGCGCCGGACAGTCTGCCGTGGCTGCTGCTGCCTATCGCTCCGGCGAAAAGCTGCACAGCGAGTATTATGGAGAGGACAGTGACTACACCCGCAAGGGCGGCGTGATCTGTTCGGAAATCCTGCTGCCATCCCATGCTCCGTCAGAGTACGCAGACCGGGAAACCCTCTGGAACGCCGTGGAGAAAGTTGAGCGAGGAAAGAAGGCCCAGCTTGCATACAGTTTCGATATTGCCTTGCAGAACGAGTTTTCCATGGAGGAGAACATCGAACTTGCAAGGCAATTTTTATTGGACAATTTTGTGAGCCGGGGGATGGTGGTAGACTTCGCTATTCACTTACCGGATAAGGAGGACGGCGGCATCCAAAACCCGCATTTTCATGTCATGTGTCCCATTCGCCCTATCGAGCCAAACGGGAAATGGGGAAACAAGCAGCGGCGGGAATATGTGCTGAACGAGCATGGTGAGCGCATCCGGGACGAGGCTGGAAACGATGTATTCAACGCCGTCCCAACCACCGACTGGGGCAGCCCGGAAACGCTGGAAGCATGGCGGCAGACATGGGCTGAGCTGTGCAACGCCAAGTTTGCCGAGAAAGGTTTGGATTGCCGCATCGACCACCGCAGCTTTGAACGTCAGGGTGTGGAGCAGATACCAACCCAGCATGAGGGGCCAACCGTCCGAGCTATGGGGGCCAAGGGCATCCGCACCGACAAGGGTGATCTCAACCGCTGGATCAGGAAAACCAACGCCATGCTCCGGGAGGCAAAGCAGAAAATCACCGCCCTGATCGACTGGCTCAAAGAGGTGAAAGCCGAGCTGTCCAAGCCCCAGCTGCCTACGCTGGTGGAGTTGGTGTCCGCTTACTATGACAACCGCAATAAGGGCGCATACAGCAGCAAGGCCAGGATCGCCAATCTGAAAAAGCTGTCCGAGGCGGTCAGCTATCTGGAAGCCAGGCACCTCTACACCGCTGATGATCTGGACACAGCGTTGCATACCATGCAAGGCAAAATCGACACGCTGAAAAAGTCCGCATCTGGGAAACAGGCCCGCATCAAGGAACTAGACGAGCTGCTGCGCATGGCGGACTACTACAAGGCCGGAAAGCCCGTTTCCGACAAGCTGAAAACCATCCGCTTTGAGAAATCCCGCCAGAAGTACAAGGCAGAACATGACGATACGCTTCGCCTGTTCTACATGGCTGAGCGCAAACTGAAAGGACAAGTGGTGGACGGCAAGCTGCCCGCTGCCGCATGGCGTGCGGAAAAGGCCCGTCTGGAAACGGAGTTCCGGGATTTGCAGCAGGAGCTTACGCCGTTGTATCCCGACACGAAAAAGCTCTGGGCCATCCATTACAGCATCTATGAGGTACAGCATGAGCAGGAGCGCCAGAACGCCACTGTGCGACAGAAAAAGCAGGAAATCGAACACTAATTCTTACACAAAATCAGGAGGTACTTATGGAACAGAAATCGAAATTTGAACACCAACTCGACCCGGAGCTTTTGACGGAAATCGAGGAATGGGAGCAGCAGGAACACACCAAGCCGGAGGAATATTACTTCTCCAATCCCGACCCCTATTTCAAACCTGCACCGCTGCCGCCCGACCATCCCCGGCACAATTTCTGGTTTGGCGAGGACGGACACATCCATGTGAAGAACATCTCCGCTTTCTGGCTGCCGGAGTTCACTTTACAGAAAGAGATCGGTGGCACGATCTACACCGTTACAGGGAGCTATGACGGCACGGAAACACTGGACAGGAAAATGGAGCGCATCATGGCCGGAAAGTTTAGAGAAAAGATGGAGGATGACCAATGACAAATTCACAGACTCTTGGTACAATAGAAACAACCAATCCTGTACTGGCAGTTGCCCCTTTGAAGGAGGAAACAGAAATGTTACGGGCAACTGATAAAATCACCGCACTCTATTGCCGTCTATCCGTCGAAGATATGAAAGCGGATAAAAAAGGCAGCAAGGAAGATGAATCGAACTCCATACAGAATCAAAAAATGATCCTGCTCCAGCACGCTAAAGAGAATCGCTTTCCTAACCCGACCTTTTTCGTGGACGACGGATACAGCGGCACGAACTATGACCGCCCCGGCTTCCAAGCCATGCTTGCGGAGATCGAAGCGGGACGGGTGGCAGTCTGTATCACCAAAGACCTATCCAGACTGGGACGAAATTCTTCGCTGACCGGGCTTTATATCAACTTCACTTTTCCGAAATACAATGTGCGATATATTGCCATTAACGACCACTTTGATACCATTGACCCCAACAGCACCGACAGCGACATTGCCGGCATCAAAAACTGGTTCAACGAATTTTTTGCCAAGGACACCAGCCGCAAAATCCGGGCTGTGCAGAAAGCAAAAGGCGAGCGTGGCGTACCGCTGACCACCAATGTCCCCTTTGGATATCGCAAGGACCCGGAGGACAAAACAAAATGGATTGTGGATGAAGCGGCGGCTATAGTAGTAAGGCGTATCTTCAAGCTGTGCATGGAGGGCCGGGGGCCGATGCAGATTGCCAAGCTCTTACAGGAGGAAAAGGTGCTGAATCCTACTGCCTATAAGCGGCAGATTGGTATCAAGCCCCCAAGTCCAGAAACCGCAGATCCGTACCATTGGAATACCAACACGGTGGTTCACATTCTGGAACGGCGGGAATACACAGGCTGTACAGTCAATTTCAAGACCTACACCAATTCCATCTGGGATAAGAAGCAGAGGGAAACGCCCCTTGAAAATCAGGCGGTTTTCTACGGTACCCATCCGGCGATCATTGAGCAGGAAGTTTTTGACAAGGTGCAGGAGATCCGGCGGCAGCGCCACCGCAGAACGAAAACGGGCAAGAGTAGCCTGTTTTCCGGCATGGTCTACTGTGCTGACTGCGGAGCAAAAATGCGCTACTGCACCACCAACTACTTTGAGAAGCGGCAGGATCACTTTGTATGCGCCAACTATCGAAGCAACACGGGAAGCTGTTCGGCTCACTTCATCCGGGCGGTTGTTCTGGAAGATTTGGTCTGGATGCACATGAAAACGGTCATTTTCTATGTGACACGATATGAGAAGCACTTCCGGGCGATTATGGAACAAAAGCTCCGGCTGTCCAGTGAGGAAGCCATCCATGGATGCAGAAAGCGGCTGACACAGGCCGAAAAACGGTTGGGAGAACTTGATCGTCTGTTTATCCGCATTTATGAGGACAATGTGGCAGGGCGCATTACAGATGAACGGTTTTCCATGATGAGCAGGACTTACGAGGACGAGCAGACGCAGCTCAAAGTGGAAATTCTGAGTTTACAGCAGGAAATTGAAGTACAGGCACGACAGATTGAGAATTTGGAACAGTTCATTCAGCGGGTACACAAATACGAGGATTTGGACGAGCTGACCCCCTATGCCCTGCGGGAGCTTGTCAAGGCGATCTACATTGAAGCTCCGGACAGAAGCAGCGGCAAGCGGCGGCAGAGCATCCGCATCTCCTATGACCTTGTGGGTTTTATCCCGGTGGAAGAACTGATGAAACAGGAAACGGCATGACCAAAGCCATGCCGTTCCTGTAAAAATGTGATTTTGCTTTCTTACGACCCCCGCCCATAAATCTCTCTGCGTTTTTGTTCGGCCTTGCCGGAACCGTGGTGGGCCTTTTAGGACTGGCGGTGCTGATTACTTACTCGGTTCAGAACGGTATTATTCTGCTGGTGATTGCGTTCCTGGTCAGTCCATTCGGACTTCCCATGCTGGCCGTCCGGCTGCTGGGCTTCTTGCAGGACGCCAATTACACATTACGGGATTTCATAAAAGCATAACGACATTGGGCCAGCTCGAAAGGGCTGGCCTTTCTCATGCCATCAGGGAAGGAGGTTTTTACTGTGGCAACCACACGCCTGATACCCATGCACAAAATCAAAAATCAATCCATCGCTTACACAGTCCATGAGCGGATTGACTATGCCATCAATCCGAACAAAACCCTGGGCGGAGAACTGGTAAAAGCCTTTGGCTGCGATCCGGCCACCGCCGCCAATGAAATGCTGCTGACCAAGCGGGCCTATGCAGACTTTACCGGAAAAGAAATTTCACAGTCGGATGTGCTGCTGTATCAGATCCGGCAGTCCTTCAAGCCCGGCGAAGTGACGCCGGAGCAGGCCCAGCAGATCGGCTACGAGCTGGCGATGAGCTGGACAAAAGGTAAGCATCAATTCGTTGTGGCAACGCACATCGACCACGCCCATATCCACACACATATCATCTTCAATTCCACCCGGATGGATGGGCAGCACAAGTACCGGAACTTCCTCGGCTCCAGCTTCGCTCTACGCCGGGCCAGTGACCGGCTGTGTCTGGAAAACGGCCTCTCTGTCATTGAAAATCCGAAGTCCGGCAATACGCATTACGGCAAGTGGCTGGGCGACCAAAAGAAGCTGTCTTTTCAGGATAAGCTCCGGCTGGCGATTGACGCGGCTCTTGCCGAAAAGCCGAAGGACTATGATGCGTTCCTGAAGCTGATGCGGGAGGCCGGTTATGAGTATAAGCCTGGAAAGCAGCCTGCTTTTCGAGGCCTGGGTCAGAAGAAATTTACCCGGCTTCGCTCTCTGAAAGACGGTTACTCTGAGGGGGATATTCTCTCGATCATTGTTGGAGAAAAGGAGCTTTCCCCGGTCCGGAAGAACGCAAAGAAAATCCAGTCCCAGCGCGTCAATCTGCTGGTGGACATCCAGGCTAAACTGGCCGAGGGCAAAGGTGCCGGATATGCGCGGTGGGCGCAGAGCTTCAACCTGAAGCAGATGGCGCAAACGCTGAATTTCCTGACTGAGCGAAAGCTGCTGGACTATGGAACGCTCTGCAAGAAAACGGATGAGGTAACCGCTCGATACCATGAGCTGTCTGATCAGATCAAAGCCGTGGAGACGCGCATGGCAGAGATCACCGAACTCCGTAAGCACATCATTAACTATGCCAGAACCCGTGAGGCATATGTGGCCTATCGGAAAGCCGGATACTCCAAAAAGTTTCTGGCCGAACATGAGGCGGAGATTCTGCTCCACAAGGCAGCAAAAAAGGCTTTTGACGAAATGGGAATCAAAAAGCTGCCCATCGTCAAAAGCCTCCAGGCCGAATATGCCGATCTGTTGACCGAGAAGAAAAAGCTCTACCCTGTATACTCCGGCATTCGGCAGGAAATGCGGGATTTGCAGATGGCAAAGGCCAATGTTGCCCGGCTGCTTGGGTATGATGAAAAAGAGACGGAGAAAGAAAAAGAGGCTCAGCGAAAAGAACAACGCTGAGCTTTTCCTATGGTTGCCCGGAGAAAAGCATCTGAGTCTTTTTACCGGCAACCTATCGGGCTTTTGCCCGGAAAAGCGTTCCAACGGAACGCGCAGCCAGCTCCGCTAAGGAGCTGTTTTGGGGGATTGGGGACCTCCCCAACAAGCAATTTTGCAGAGCAAAATGCAGAGTGTGTACCACTCTGCATTGCTTGCCAGTTTCTTTTTCCTTAGCCAGCACTTTTTTGTTATATCTCTTGACAAGTAACCACTCGGTAACTATAATATTAGGAGTTACCAGTTAGTCACTTCAATGGTGCGTGCTGGAAACGATATGCCAGACGCCAAGACGCAGAGCTGCCCTTTCCCTATGGAAAGGCTGCTTTGCGTTTTTTGCGCAATACAGTTGATAATACTTTTTCAAAACAATGGAGGAAACGATCATGATGTGTCCCAAATGCGGAAAAGAAATGAAACAGGGTTACCTGTTTGGTAGTAAGGACGGCGCGTTCAGCTTTGCCGAGAAGGTACCTGGAGTCTTTGAAAATGCACGGAATGCAGAAGGCTTTGTGCAGATCACGGAGCTGAAAGCAGGCCACCGGACAAGCGTAGCCGCAAGTTGCTGCGAGAATTGCAGAATGGTGGTTCTGGAATATTGACTTATGATGTGAGGTTAGGCTATGGAACAATTTGTGATTGAACAGGCAAAGCCGGAGGATGCGGCTTTGCTGCTTGAATTCTTCGTGTTTTTTGTCCGTGCCTCTTGACAAGTAACCGCTCGGTAACTATAATATAGTTACCGAGCGGTTACTGATATAAAGGAGGAGAATTATGGCAGGAGATACCAAAGAGCGTATCATAGATACGGCACTGGAGCTGTTCTCGGAGAAAGGCTACCTTGGAACATCCATGAACGATATTGCGAAACAGCTTGGATTTACGAAGGCCGCCCTGTATAAACATTATGCCAGTAAGCGGGAAATCTTGGAGCGGATTGTGGAGCGGATGAATGAAATGGATGCGGAACGTGCGAAACAATATGAAATGCCGGAGGGCAACCTTGCTGAGATCGTAGCGGCATATCAGAAAACGCCGGTTGAAAAGGTTCGCGCATATAGTAAGGTACAGTTTCTTCACTGGACGGAGGAGGAATTTTCTTCTCGCTTCCGTAAAATGCTGACGCTGGAGCAGTACCGTGATCCTGAACTGGCACAGCTCTATCAAAAATATCTTGTAACCGGACCTATCAACTATATGACGGCGATTTTCAGCGGAATGACCGGCTCTGATGAAACAGCCAAGCAGCTTGCTCTGGAATTTTACGGCCCCATATATCTACTTTACAGCGTTTCTGACAGCGGCGTGGCCAAGGAGCAGGTCTTGTTGCTGCTGGACGCCCACATTGATCGTTTCATCCAGCAGATGGAGTCCGTGTATAGAAAGGAAGCCAATTTATGAGCGAGGATGACAAAGAAGAAAAACAATGGGTCTTATGCCCTATATGCAGGGCGAAAACACGGTTGCAGCTTCTTCGGGAAACAGAGCTGAAAGCATTTCCGCTGTTCTGCCCCAAATGCAAGCACGAGAGCATCATCAATGCAAAAAACTTTATTATTGAAATAAAGAAAGCCAGACGCTAAGACGCAGTGCTGATCGGGAAACCGGTCTGTGCTGCGTCTCATTTATTAGAGGAGGTTGAAACCTATGAATGCAATTATCTACACTACCAACACTGGCAGCACCGAGCACTATGCAAAACTGCTGGCACACGAAACGGGGCTTCCTGCCTACTCACTGGCGGAAGCCAAGAAAAAAGTAGTTTCCGGCACAGAAGTCATTTATCTCGGCTGGATCATGGCAAGTTCCATCAAGGGCTATGCTGAAGCCGCCAAGCGCTATAAGATATGCGCTGCCTGCGCCGTGGGCATGGGGCAGACCGGAACACAGACGGATGTGGTTCGAGAAAAGAACAACATTCCGGCCAGAATCCCGCTTTTCACGCTGCAAGGAAACTTCAATGTGAAGAAGCTCCACGGCGCATACCGCTTGATGATGAATATTATGGTCAAAACGGCGGGTAAAGGTCTTGCCAATAAGCAAGACCGCACACCGGAGGAGGACGATATGCTGGATATGATGATCCACGGCGGCGAGCGGGTAAGCGTTGACAATTTGAGTACTGTGCTGGATTGGTACAGGACGCATCGGTAGTCCAAGGTAGCCCCATGAAGCACTTAAAACTTGTATTCGCAATGATCCTGGCCGTTTTTCTGTTGGCCGGATGTGCCGCAGAGACTTCGCCTACAGAAAGCACTGCTGCAAAACAAGCTGAACCGGAACACCCGCCGGTCAGCGCACTCCAATGCACCAGCCCCGCAGCCCTTTCTGCCATCCATCCTGCGGGCGGGGCAAAGGTCATTGTCTGCTGGACAGATTATGAAGCGGAGATTACCACCATACAGATCGTAGATACGGCTTCCGATACCCTGTATGCCGAAACCACATTGAAGGGCGTATGGGACTGCAAAGAACAGACCTTCTCCGATGGCCGCCTTGCTCTGTGTAACAGGGATGCACTTCAATGGAAGTTCCTCGACACTTCGCTGAATGAGATTGGCACAATGACCGCTGAAAATGTTGACGGTTTCTTTTCCAATGATGGCAGCAGCTACTACTACATCAGAGATCATGTTCTCTGTCGTCAGGATGTTGCCGGTGGCGAGGTCAATAAAGTTTCTCTTACACTTGACCTGCGTTTTCTGGAAATCACGGCCTTTGACAATCAAACTGGCCGGATGGTTTTGCAGTTCTACTTATCCACCTACAGCAGCGAGTGCGGCACAGCAATTGTGGATGTGAACACGGGGCAGCTCTCTATGCTGCAATCGGAGCGTTATCAGGCAGTTTTTAACGGAGATGCTCTGTGCCTGCTGTATTTTGACCCCGACACAATGGGCTATTCCGTTTCCTATGGATGGGATAACGGAGATTTTTTGTTTGCCAATGCCAGCATTTTCATGGACAGAAGCAACGAGCTGTACGGTATTACCGGTGCGCCTTACCTGATGGGTGTTGCGACGAATACCACGCTGTATGCTGTCGGGGAACATATCCAGGCTTGCTCCCTTGCAGATTATGGAATTTCCGGCGAGATGTACTCCGTCTGCTTCCTGTCGGATGAAAGTCTGCTGGTGGGAGCGGTCTATGAAAACGGCGCATTTCATCTTTATGTCATTGATCCAGTACAGCTTTCCTTTACGGAGATTGCAGACACGGCACATATTTCCTCGCCATTTACAGTCAATGCAGAATTGGCGCAAGCCTATTGGGAGGAAGCAGCGGGAGCACCTGTTGCCGAAACCTTGCAGGAAGCACGCGAATACGCGGACACGCTGGAGGTCGAATACGGGGTGCGCATTTTACTTTCCGATCAGTGTCGGGATGCGGCAGCTCTTTGCGAGTATCCCATTACCCTGACGGATGCCCTTGGCACGGACGAATTGAGCAGCATCCTGCTGGCACTGGAAAGGCTCAATCGCAGTCTGGCACTATACCCGGACGGATTTCTGACACAATTCCGGAACAGCATGGGCGAAGGCGGACTGCGTTTCCTGCTGGTAGAGGAGATCAACAGCGACTTTGGAACGATTGGCTGTACCTACGAAAACGGAGACTGGCAAAATATTGCCCTGGATGTCCGTTCGTCCTACGGTTTGGACGGGATCATCTGTCACGAGATCTGGCACGCCACGGAAAACCACATTCTTTCGCAGGACTATGCGTCGTTTTTGATAGAAGATTGGACTGCGCTGAATCCGGAGGGTTTCACTTATACTGGTGATGCAACGCTGATGGATTCTGACCGGCTGCGGTGGACGCTTTACGGTGGCAGCTTGAAGGATGTCTATTTTGTGGACAGCTACGCACAGGTTGACGAACATGAGGATCGCGCCCGCATTATGGAGTATTTCATGACTCACACAGATGAGGCCAAACTGCTGATCCAGTCACCTGCCATCCGGCAAAAGCTCCAGCGGATGTGTGATGCCATTCGGAACAATTTTGATACCAGCGGTTGGGACAGCGTCCGCTGGGAGGAACTGCTGTAAACGCTGTCTGATTCAGAAAGAGGTGTAAAATAATGAAAATTTACTTTGGAAACACTGTGACGACAGTTACGACCATCATGATCCTTGCCCTGATGGGCTTTGTCGGCTATTCTGTCATTAACCGTGCCAATATCCAGTATTGGGGACGCAGAAGTATGTTCCTGCTGGTATACGGCCTTGTGGTCTGCTGCTTTGCAGCAGCGCGGGACGGACTGGATAAAACTATCCAGTGCGCCATTGACGGAAGCTGTGCCCCCGGCATCTTCCCCCTTGTCAGCGTTCCCACCATTGTCGGCTGTGTCGGCGCACTCATGATCCTCGTGGCAGCCATCGCCACGCCCATCGCCAAATCCCAGCACGCGCGGGAGGCATGGTTCTATCTCATGTCCGGTGGTGTGACATTGAAAATCGTGACGATGGAGATTGCAAGGATTTTGGTGCAGTGATATGGCTGGAGTAATAAAAGCTATCGAAGTAGAACGCTTATCTACAGAATATTCGGTTAGAAAGCTCACTGAGGCAGACATTCCTGCCATTCTGAATTTGTATCGCGGAAATCCGGATTATTTTGTACATTGTCCGCCTGCTGCAAGTACTGAATCCGTTTGTGAGGATCGCCTGCGGTGCAAAATTTATTTTTAATGCAGCAAATCACGCACTGGGAAGCCTCTCCACCTATCCTTTCCCCATTTTCTTTGAAGAATGGGGACTGCCTACGGATACGGATTCTATCGCGCAAGCGTGGGATAATCACGGCGACATCGTGGTCGGCAACGATGTCTGGATTGGCTATGAAGCGGTGATCCTCTCCGGCGTGACCATCGGGGACGGTATGGTCATCGGCACATCTGCCATCGTGGATACTGAAATCGATGGTGCTGTTGGCATGAACAGCGGCATTTTCAACAATCCGTTTCTGATCTGGGGTAAATATCACAAAGGGCTTTTCAGAGCCACGCTGACACTTTCTTTCCAGTTTCATCATACACAGATGGACGGCGCGCACGCCGGACGGTTTTTGAAAGTTTTACAGGATAACATCACCGATCTGAAATTAGAAAAGAATAAGCAAAATTCCAAAACTGAGTAGGAACCGGACGGGGCAATTTCACGAAGCTTTTATTATCTGAGACAGGAATACAACCATGCAAACGATTTTGATTATTGATGATGATATTGCCATTGGCAGCTTGGAGCAAGAGGTTTTGGAGCAGGCCGGTTATCAGGTACTTCGTGCCTACTCCGGCACGGAGGCGCTGTTGCTTTTGAAAAAACGCCGTCCTGATCTGATCCTCCTTGACCTGATGCTGCCGGGGCTTTCCGGCGAAGAGGTTTTGCCGCAAATTCAGGATATTCCCGTGATCGTGGTCAGCGCCAAAACTGCGGTGCAGGACAAGGTCGAAATGCTGACAGGCGGTGCGGTGGATTATCTGACGAAGCCCTTTGCCACCGGTGAGCTTTTGACGCGTGTTGCCCTGCGGCTGCGGGAGCGGGCGGATTCCGCACTGGCTGTCGTATATCACAGTGGCAACCTGACATTGGACGCAGTTTCCCATGAAGTCTGCGCTGCCGGAGTGCCGGTAGCATTGACCCGAACGGAGTACGCCATTTTGAAGCTGCTGATGCAGAATGACGGACAGGTGATCGCAAAATCTGTCCTGTTGGAGCGCATCAGCGAGGATACGCCCGATTGTACGGAAAGCTCTCTGAAAACCCATATCAGCCACCTGCGAGGCAAGCTGCGGCAGGCATCCGGGCAGGAATATGTGGAATCGGTCTGGGGTATCGGGTTTCGGCTGAAAGCCTGATCTCAACCATTTCTCAACAGTTTTCTTAACCACTGTCTCAACCTTTTGCTGGTATCCTACGGTCATCAAGCAAAAGGAGGTACTTATCATGGAATATGTGCTTGAAACAAAAGCACTTGGGAAACGCTATCAGGATTTTACCGCACTGAGCGGCCTGAATATGCACATCCCCAAAGGTGCTATTTATGGCTTCGTCGGGAGAAACGGCGCAGGCAAGACCACTCTCATTCGCCTGATCTGCGGCTTGCAGGAGCCGACCAGCGGCGAATACACCCTTTATGGTGTCAAGAACACCGATGCAAAGATCAACCGCAGCCGCCGCAGAATGGGGGCTGTGGTGGAAACCCCGTCCATCTATTTAGACATGACAGCGGAACAGAATCTTCGTCAGCAGTACAAAACGTTGGGGATGCCATCTGACAGCGGTATTAAAGAGCTGCTACATCTCGTAGGGCTGGACAACACCGGCAATAAGAAAGCCAAAAACTTCTCCCTCGGTATGCACCAGCGGTTGGGCATCGCGGTAGCGCTGGCTGGCAACCCGGACTTCCTTGTGTTAGACGAGCCGGTGAACGGCCTCGACCCACAGGGGATCATTGAAATGCGGGAAATGATCCTAAAGCTCAACCGGGAACGCGGCATCACAGTGCTGATATCCAGTCATATTCTGGATGAGCTTTCCCGCCTTGCCACACACTACGGCTTTATTGACAGTGGGCGTATGGTCAAGGAGATGAGCGCCGAGGAACTGGAAATGCGCTGCCGCAAGTCTATCCGGGCAGAGGTTACAAGCGCGAAAACCCTTGCGCGGGTATTGGACGGTATGGGCATTGAATACAGCGTCGTGGACAACTCCAAGGTGGACATTTATGCCGATGTGCCGGTCACAAAGCTGGTGGAGGCGCTGGCAAAGGAAAACTGCACGGTCTACAGCATGAAAGAACAGGACGAAAGTCTGGAAAGTTTTTATATGAATCTTGTGGGAGGTGAACACCATGCGTAAGCTGCTCAGAGCGAATTTCTCCCGCCTGCGGCATGACAGAACCTATTGGCTGCTGACGGGGTTGATGGTATTTTTCGGCACTTCTATGGCAGTGATCAATGCGATCAATGCCAGCCGTGAAGGTACTATTTGGGTGATGGATTTCAGCCTGTTCATCTATGTTACGCTCGCACCAATTCTCAATTCGGTTTTGGTAGCGTTATTTGTTGGCAGCGATTATTCCGGTGGTACAATGCGCAATAAGCTGATTGCCGGACATCGGCGCTGCAATATTTACCTTGCCAATTTGATTACTTGCTGCTGTGCCGGTATTCTTCTATGCGTTACCTTTGTCATCCCGCAAGCTGCTCTCGGCCTTCTGCTGGGAGGGAAGATTGAGTCCGCTCCAACGGAACTACTCATGTACGGCAGTTTGAGCCTTGCTTTGATGATTGCTTTTACGGCACTCTTTACCCTAATTGCCATGCTGTGCCAGACTAAATCCCATACGGTAGCCGGATGTATTCTTCTGGCGTTTATTCTGATATTCCTCGGTGTTTATATTACCTCCGCTCTGAATGAGCCGGAGTATCTGGCGGGATATTCTTACACAGAGAACGGCGTGACCGTGGAGGAACCGGAAACGAAAAATCCCAATTATATCAGCGGAACCAAGCGGCAGGTTTATGAATTCATGCAGGATTTTACGCCTGGTGGACAGGTGCTTCAAATCAGCGATATGGATGCCGAAAAGCCGACGATGCTTGCCCTGTATGATGGCATCATCCTGCTTGCCGCAACCGGCTGTGGGCTAATCGTGTTTCGCCGCAAGGATTTGAAGTAAGGTGTAAGATGGAGATCAAACAAATGCTGCTCATTGCCGCACTGGCACTTTGCGTACTGCTTTTGCTGCTGTACCTGTTTCTGCTTTGCCACTCTATCCAGGAGGTGGCGGAGGAACTGGATGAAAAATTGAAAACGGACACCAACACGCTGATCTCCATCTCTACCGGCGACCGGGCCGTACAAGCGTTGGCCGCGCAGATCAACGATCAGCTTCGGGCGCTTCGTAAGGAGCGCCTGCGGCTGCAAAACGGTGACGCGGAGCTGAAAACCGCTGTCACGAACATCTCTCACAATTTGCGTACCCCGCTGACGGCCATCTGTGGTTATCTCGACCTATTGGAGCTGGAGCCGCATTCGGAGAAATCCAAGTGCTATCTCTCCGTGGTTCGAGAGCGTACAAACGCCATGTGTGCGCTGACGGAGGAGCTGTTCCAGTATTCCGTCATCACCTCCACGGTGGACGAGCTGACCATACAGACGGTCTGCCTGAATGATATTCTGGAACAAAGTCTTGCTGGATTTTACGGTGCGCTGACCGGGCGTGGCATTACGCCAGACATTCAAATGCCGGATCAGCCTGTCAACCGGAAGCTGGATGCCGCCGCGGTGCGGCGGGTTTTGGATAATATTCTGAGCAATGCTGTCAAATATTCGGACGGTGATCTGTGCGTCGCCATGACAACAGAAGGCGAGATTACATTTGCAAATCAAGCCGGAAATCTAAACGGTGTCCAGGTAGAACGCCTTTTTGACCGATTTTACACCGTAGAAACGGCGCGGAGTGCATCCGGTTTGGGACTGTCGATTGCAAAGCTCCTATCGGAGCACATGGGCGGCAGCATCATGGCATGGTATCAAAACGGGATGCTGTCCGTTTCGGTTCGCTTCCCAGCATCATCGATATAGAGCCAGACGCTATGGATTGGAGGTGAAAGAGGATGAATGCAGTCTTAGATTTTATTCGTGGTGCTGCCCCTTGGGTGCCCATGGGACTTCTTCTGACGGTCTTTGCGGTCAGGAGCGCCGCAAAGGATAAGAAGGACAAAAAGCCGGACGAAGAACGTAAAGCGTGAGGCGCAGAGGCACGAAACTCTATTTTGGAAATACCACAGCCGCGGGCAACGCTGATGCTCATTGCTCTGACACCTTTTCGGTATAAATGATATAGAGCCAGACGCTAAGACGCAGAGCTTTACCAAACCGGTATTGCTCTGCGTCGAACTTTTTGAAATCATAGGAGGAACATAACCATGAAACTGAAATCTTTAGCGACCACAGCGCTTGCACTTACGCTTCTACTGGCGTTGGCAGCCTGCGGAAAAACACAAACTGCTGACGAGTCCAAAAAGCCGGATTCCACCATTGAGCAAACCGGCGAAACGGAAATTTCGGGTATCCCGACTACGGAGGAAACGCCCACCGAAGGTGATTCTATTGAGGACACTACTGTCGAGAATAGTACAGTTGAGAATGCCTCTGATAGCGAAGCATGGAAAACCGACTTTGAAAAGAGCCTTTTGGAGAACTACGGCGTTTCGCCGGATCACTACGAGAACTTGGGTGACGGGATCTATCAGGTCTATGTAGAGATAAACGGGAATGTTGTTCCGTTTGTCACGGTGGATTCCTCAACGGGCGATTATCATGGATAAAGGAGAGTTGATATGAAAAAGAAATTACTTGCTCTGGGCGCTGCGCTCACGCTCTTGCTGGCATTGACAGCTTGCGGCGGCGAAACCGTTACGCAGCCGATGGACTCTCTGAAGCAAACGCCGCAGGAGGCCGAAACCAGCAAAGAAGCTGACACACCGGAGCGCACTGTTTCCGGCACCATGCTACTGGGCGGCACAGAAACCTCAGTGTACCTGGAGGTCAGCGATACCGAGATCAGTTTTTGGGATAATGCATCAGGTGGCCAGCTTCTTGCCGTCGCCAAGTACCCACAAGCCCTACCCAGCGCGGCTGATGCGCTGAAAGGCTGTGACTATACCGATCTTGATGAGGACGGGAACAGCGACCTTACGGCCTCTTTTGCATTTGCGGACGGCACTACCGCCAGCTTGATGTGGTTCTATTCTGATGGCGGCTTTGTCTACAACGAGGAATTTTCCCTTCTGCCCGGCGATATGTCTGCCGCTGGGAATGGGGAATAGCAAATAGAGTAGAAATTCAGGTTCAAAAGCAAAAGCCAGACGTTGAACGCGGAGCTATGCTGCCATCGGAGGTATCAAAGTGGATTATAATCGAAAAGAATCTCTGTGGATACGATGCCCGATCTGTGGAGGAAAGACAAGGACAAAGGTATATGAGGATACGGTGCTTGTGAAGTTCCCGCTTTACTGCCCGAAATGCAAAAAGGAGTTCCGGGTGAACGTCGTACAACTGAAAATGATGCTTAGCAATGAGCCAGATGCATAAAGCGAAGAGCCTGCTTCCTACCACTGATGATGGGATGCAGGCTCTTCTTACATTATGTAGCTCATTCAATTTTGCTGACATCCTTTGACCTCAATGTCGATAGAATTGACTGGATAATTGGAATCAGTGCAGCTGCCTCCTGCTCACTGCATTCTTCAATCAAAAAGCGCAGTTGCCGTATTGCAGGGCTTTCACGTTGCATTTCAGGGTTAAATATTTCTCTGGCATCTATTTTGAGCAATCGAACCAAGGGAAACAGTGTCTCCATTTTGGGGTTTCCCTTGTAGTTCTCTATATTCATTACAGTGCGAACATCTGCATCAATCTTACCAGCAACTTGTTCTTGAGTAAGGCCAAGCTCACTGCGGGCAATTTTTACGGCATCGCCTAACGGATGAGAATAATCTTGCATTGCGGTTCACCTCATAAATATTCTACAATACACCTTCCTTTGTTTGTATTCATTGTAGTTCTTCTCTTATATGTATTGTAATTCACCACATGAGCAAGGAGGACAACTTATGAATCGGGAAATACTGGTTAAAATACAAACTTCGCACATGAATTTCAATGTTCGATAGGAAACCAGTATGCCCTGACAGGTGAACCGCAATTCACCCATACCAATAAATCAACCGGCAGCGTTGGCTGTCGTTCTCCGCCTCCATTTCGATTCACTCGATAACCAATGAATCGAAATGGAGGTTATTTATGACCAAGATCAATCTTCGGGAACAGTACCCCGATTTTTATAAGAACGATTACATTATTGAAGTCCCTGATGAGGTGGCTGCCATCATGCAGGAGTATGACCGGCTGGAGGCCGCCTACCGTCGCCGTACATACTACCACAAGGCTCATTACTCGCTGGATCGGGGTGACGGTATTGAGTACGAAGCTCTTTTTGTGGCCATGACACCCTGTGAGGTTTATGAGCGCAAGGTCACGATGGAACAGCTCCATGCCGCTATCGCTTCTTTGCCGGACAAGCAGGCCAAGAGGATCAACGCCCGTTATTTCATGGGCCTGACGGTATCTGAGATTGCCAAGAGCGAAGGTGTGAGTGCTGCATCCGTCAGCGAATCTATCCAACGTGGGCTGCGGAACATGGAAAAATTTTTGAAAAACCGTCTGTAATACCCCTAAAGTGATCCCCAGAAATCTCATGGTTATTAGAAGGACACGCTATTCCTCGTGACCTTGAGATCATTGAAAACTGAATACACGGTATTACAGGTACGAAACCCGCGTGAGTAGCGGCATAAGGCCCGGCGCGATGACGGCAGCTTGAAGGAGGTGAACAGACAAGCTGCCAGAGCGATCAACGGAGCTTTAGACCCGGTGTGGCAAGCCGGGCGCAATGACAGCGCGGGGGCTAACGATACTTTCTCACGACCTCCCACAGACTTGAGGGGGAACCCTGCGGCGCACGAGTAAAACGACGCTGCGGAGTTATGACAGCCCTGCCAGGGGCGGCCTGTAATATCCCTACCGTCAGGGATGCGTGGCAAAAATGACGGACAATACTTCTTGTAACAACTGATACAGCCGCATCGTAACTTTACCGTTATGTTATGACGGCTCCAATTTGTTCGGTGCGGCTGTCTTGTGAGATGCAAGACCTGTCGCCACAAGCAGACTTGTTTGCGGCGCATGGTGTTTCATCCCACATGGATCGAGACAATCAAACGCCGTCTTGAGAAAGATGTCAAATACTACATGGGCCGCAAGATTGCTTGGATGTTCCGCAGCAGATATAATACAAGTACGTTGTGATGCATCCGATCAACCCGATTGCGGTGAAAGGAGGTCTTTGCAATCGGAGCTGTAACTACAACATCATCAGTTGGCAAAAGAACATATTCCGTGGATGAGGTACGAGAAATCCTCGGTATCAGCAGGAGGAAGGCGTATGAGCTGTGTAATTCTGACTGCTTCAAGGTGGTTCGCGTGGGCAGGGTCCTGCGGATCTCCAAAGTCTCTTTCGACAACTGGTTGGATAACTTCAATCAGATCGGAGGGCAATAAACATGGCATCTATCGTAAAAAGAGGAAAAGCCTACGCCGTGGTGTATTACGAAGGCGAAGGCAAAAATAAGCATCAGGTATGGGAATCCGGCCTCAGCTATAATGCAGCAAAGTCCAGAAAAGCGCAGTTGGAGTATGAGGTGTCTCAGAATATCCATATCGAACAGAATGATATGACCGTCAGCGACTTTCTCCATGAATTCGTTCAGAAATACGGAGAGAAACGGTGGGTAGCATCTACCTATGACGGGAATGTTGGCCTGCTGGAGAACTATGTGTACCCATACCTGGGAGACAAAAAGCTCCGCAGCATCCGCACCAAAACCGTGGATGACTACTATCACTTCTTGCTCTTTGAGGCAGAACCCGTAACTAACCCCGGAAAACCGAAGCGTGAGCATCTCACGACTTCGATTATCCATGATATCCACAAGGTTTTGCGATGCGCCTTTAATCAGGCTGTGAAGTGGGAGTACATCGCTAAGAATCCGTTTTTGAATGCGACACTCCCGGAACACAAAGAGAAAAAGCGTGCTGCATTGACGCCGGAGCAGCTCCAGAAGGTCATGGAGTTTACGGACAGGCCGGATATCTATGACTATTATCTGATCCACTGCGCGATTCATCTGGCTTTTGCCTGCAGTATGCGCGGCGGTGAGGTCGGCGGAGCACAGTGGGACAGATACGACCCCGCGAACCGGATGCTCCATATCGACAGGGTGATCGACCGTGTGGACAAAAAACTCGCAGATACCCTTACCAAAATGGATATCATGTTCCGGTTTCCGAATCTGTATCCCGGAACCAGAACCCTGATCGTCCTGAAACAGCCTAAGACTGAGGGCAGCGTCCGAAATGTTTACATCCCGGAGACGGTTGCCCAAAAGCTGAAGGTTCTGAAGCAAATGCAGGACAAGCTCAAGATCGAGCTGGGCGATGACGGGTATATGGATTATGGGCTTATCATCTGTCAGGCAAACGGTAGACCGATCATGACAGAACACCTGAACAAACGCTTTAAGGAAGTTCTTGAAGCAATGGGTGATCCCACCATTGATCCCAGCGAGATTGTTTTTCACAGCATCCGCCATACCAGCGCGGGCGTAAAGCTCCGCTTGTCTGGCGGTGATCTGAAGGCGGTACAGGGCGATGGTGGTTGGAGTACACCGGATATGGTCACAAAACGCTACGCACACATTCTGGATGAGGACCGAAGAATGCTGGCTTCTGAAATGGAGCAGCAGTTCTATCAGCAGGGCGGCACAGCCATACAGCCAGCAGCAACAGAAAAAGCGCCCTCGATGGACGCAAATGCCCTGGCTGCGCTGCTTACCAGCAACCCGGAACTGCTAACAAAAGTTCTTCAGTCTATCCAGACGGCTAATAACGGATGATTTTATTAGCAGTCACGCTGGGAGGTCAAAAACGCCTGTTAGCAAAGAGCCGCCCAAAACCGGTTTTTCGGGTCGGAAAATCCGGCTTCTATTAGCAGAAAAAATTCTTCCGGCCGCTGATGCAGACCATGCGCTTTCTATTAGCGGCAGCAAATTTCCGGTCGTTTATTAGCAGGTTTTATTAGCAAATCCGCAAAGGTGAACGAACCGGAAAAGTAAAAGAAAGCCGAGAACCCTGATAAATCAAGGCTTTCGGCGTGATTTCTGGCGTCCCCGGCGCGATTCGAACGCGCGGCCTTCCGCTTAGGAGGCGGATGCTCTATCCTGCTGAGCTACGGAGACGTATATGAAGTTTTAAGGCGGGGTCCTCCCCAAAAGGTGTCCGCTCCTCGTTCTCTTAGGAGGCGTGTGCTCTATCCAGCTGAGCTACTGAGACATAGGTTTATGAAGTTAATTTGCGTGGCCGTCTTTCAGACAGCCACTTTATTTTAGCCTATGCCGGGGCATTTGTCAATTGGGGCTTGACAGAGAGAAGGAAACTGCATATACTGTATATATACCACATGAACAGTGAGCGTGAACACGATGAACTTAATTTTAAGTAACGCCACCGACAGGCCCATTTACGAGCAGATCTACCACCAGATCCGGGACCAAGTTTTGGGCGGAACGCTGGTGCCGGGCCAGCCGCTGCCGTCCATCCGGGCGCTGGCCAAGGACCTGCGGGTGAGCGTCATCACCACGAAACGGGCCTATGAGGAGCTGGAGCAGGCCGGGTTTATCCGCACCATCCCCGCCAAAGGCTCGTATGTGGCGGAGAACAACACGGCGCAGATCCGGGAAGGCTACCTGGCCCAGATCGAGGAGCATTTTTCCGCCGTCCTGCCCCTGGCCACCAGCTGCGGGCTGGGGGAGGAGGAGCTGGTGGATCTGCTGCGCCAAAGCTACCAAGCCGACCAAGACGCGAAGGGAGGACCGCGATGAACGCCATCGACTGCCGGGGTCTGCACAAGACCTATGAGGGCTTTGCCCTGCACGACCTATCTTTTTCCCTGCCCAGCGGGACCATCCTGGGCCTGGTGGGGGAGAACGGCGCGGGCAAATCCACCACCCTGCGCCTGCTGATGAACACCATCGGCCGGGACGCGGGCAGCGTCTCTCTGCTGGGCGTGGATAACCAGAGCAAGGACTTCCTGCGCGTGAAGCAGGACATCGGCATCGTCCTGGACGAATCCTGTCTGCCGGAGACGCTGACCGCTCGTGAAGTAGGAAAGCTCATGGCCCTGACCTACGAACGCTGGGAGTCGGAGACGTTTTCCGGGTATCTCACGCACTTTTCCATTCCTCTGGACAAAGCCAACAAAGACTTCTCCCGCGGCATGAAGATGAAGCTGGCCCTGGCCGTGGCGCTGTCCCACCGGGCCAAGCTCCTGCTGCTGGACGAGGCCACCAGCGGCCTGGACCCGATGGTGCGGGAGGAAGTCCTGGATATTTTGCTGGATTTCACCCGCGAGGAAGACCACACCGTGGTCCTCTCGTCCCATATCGTCAGCGACCTGGAAAAGGTATGCGACTATATCGCCTTTCTCCACCAGGGAAAGCTGCTGCTTTTTGAGGAAAAGGACCGCCTGCTGGAAGAGTACGCTCTGGTCAGGCTCCCCGCTGCCCAGCTTCAGGAGCTGGACCCCGCCGCCATCGCGGGCCAGCGGGTGGGACCTTACGGCGCGGAAGCCCTGGTCCGCCGGGAGAAAATTCCGGCCGGCTTTGTCATGGAACACACGAGCCTAGAGGACATCATCCTCTTTCTGGCCCGGAAAGGAGGGGAGCCGGGGTGAAGACGCTAAATTGTCTGCGGGCGCTGTTTTTCCGAGACATTCGGACGTTGTTCCGCTCCGTTCTGGCGGCGGAGCTGGGGACAATAGGATTCTGGATCTTTCTGACGTTCATGCGTGGAGAGGAATATTTAGGATACGCCGTGCTGATGATCCCTGCGCTGTGTGTGCCCGTGCTTTTGATGAAGCGGGACGGGGGTGAGCGGATGTTTCCCTATCCGCCCTGGACGGTGGTGCTGGGGAAATATTTGCTGGGCTTTGCTTCCTTCGCCCTGGGTGTCATTCTGATGGTGATCCTGGAGAAGGTACTGTATATCACCGGCGTAGGTACCCCGGTGGGGCAAGAATATTGGTATCTCTTTGTGGTCATGTCGTTTGTTGGGCAAGCGGCCTTTTTCCCGGCGGCCTTTGCGTTCTATGGCCGGGAAAAGGTGGAAGAGGATACGCTGCTGTCCTGGACGATGGCGATCGTGGCGTTTTTCGGCTGTGACGGGATCGTCTATCTGTGTTCCGCCTATGAACACACAGAGCTTCTGGGCATTGTTATGGTGCTCATCGAAATCGCTTCCTTCACCGTGTCCGTGCGCTTGTATGAACGATGAACTAGGAGGTCTGGACATGAAAGCTTTACTGTATAAAGACGCCTGTGTGATCTGGGGCCAGCTCAAGATTTTGGTGCTGCTGGTGGCCCTTTTCTGCCTGATGCCACAGCTTCGGCTCAATGGCTTTTTCCTGATTTATGCCGGGATCATGTTTCCCACGACGCTGATGAGCTTCGACGAGCGGAGTAAGTGGGACACCCTGGCGGGGATGCTGCCCTACGCCGACCGGGAGCGGGTGCTCAGCCGCTATGTTTCCGGCTGGGCGGCGCTGGCCTTTGGGGCTGTTATGTGCCTGCTGGGCTATACCATTCAGGGGCGTGGGCTTGGTTTGGCGGAGGTGACCGGTCTGGTCTGGCTGGTGGCTCTGGCGCTGGGGATCCAGGCAGTTTCTTTCCCGATCCTGTTCCGGGTGGGGGTGGAGAAGGGGCGGATCTGTATCTGGCTGACCTATGTAGCGGCGGCGATCCTGATGGCTGTGCTGAGTAACCTTGGCTTTCCGTTCCATTCAGCGCTCGGCGTAAGCGCTCCCTTGGCTCTGCTGGGCGGCGTGGCGGTTTGCCTGCTGTCCGTGCCGGTGGCGGTGTGGATGATGGAGAAGCGGGCGGGGTAATACGATATAATGAAAGTCGATGCAACCACGAAAAAAGCCTTCCCCGAGGGGGAAGGTGGACGCGAAGCGGACGGATGAGGGCTACCTGCCGAAAGTGAGCCGTAGTGTACTAAGGCAGAGCCTGGAGAGGCACCCTGCCCCTCATGGTGTCTGGCTTCGCTAGATGGATCTCGTGGGTGGTTCTACGTCGTGCGGTGTTG
>OLOG01000472.1_pt1 | contig 36544 bp, 30 predicted proteins | sample 1672351 | NCBI WGS metagenome assembly OLOG01 (sample SAMEA3136674, study PRJEB25190) | human gut metagenome | biome: human gut; feature: human-associated habitat; material: faeces | place: Austria | collected 2013 | reverse complement strand
CCGCATCGGCGCTCTCTTCGCCAAGCTCGACTCGCTCATCGCCCTTCATCAGCGTGAGTTGGATATTCTTAAAAACCTTAAGCAAGCGTTACTTGAAAAGATGTTTGTCTAGGAGCTGCCATGACTCTAAAAAACAAGCTGGGCATCCATAACGCTGTAGAGCTTTCTCGCCAAGAGGAACGACTGTCGAAGCAGCGGGCATTGGAGTTGTTCGATGAAGGGCTGCTCGACACCTTCGAGATAGGAACTTTTGCAGGCTTGCAAGCGATTCACGCCCATCTCTTTTGCGATGTTTACGACTTTGCAGGAGATGTGAGAACCGGCAATATCGCCAAGGGGAGCTTTCGGTTCGCTCCTTCTCTCTATTTGGATGCTGCGCTTGAAAGCATTAGCGCCATGCCGCAAAGCACCTTCGATGAGATCATCGAAAAGTACGTTGAAATGAATGTGGCGCATCCTTTTTGGGAAGGCAATGGTCGAAGTATGCGAATTTGGCTCGATGCCATGCTTCGCCAAGAGCTGGGTGTCGTAATCGACTGGAGCCAGGTCGACAAAGAGGACTATCTGCTTGCCATGGAACGCAGTCCCGTGCGAGATAGGGAGATCAAGGCTCTTCTCAATGCGGCATTGACTGACAAAGCCGCTGATCGCGAGGTGTTCATGAAGGGCATTGACGCGAGCTATCGCTACGAGGGACTCGAAGAGTACGAGACGGGGAACCTGCCCGAGGATGACGAGGATTAGCTCATGGTTTTCGATACAGAGGCGGCATTCGAGGAAGCGGTTATCGAGAAGCTGAAGGCCTACGGCTGGGACGATGCGGGCGGAGTGTTGAAATATCCGACCGAGCAGCAGCTGCTGGACAACTGGGCGGCCATCCTCTTCGAGAACAACAAGCATCGCGATTGCCTGAACGGCGCGCCCCTGACGCCTACCGAGATGCAACAGATCGTCGAAAAGATCCGGGAGAAGCGCACGCCGGTGGCCATTAACGAGCTGATCAACGGTAAAGAGATTATCATCAAGCGGGACAACGCCAACGACGACCTGCATGTCGGCAAGGAAGTGGCCCTTAAGATATTCCATCGCGACGAGATCGCTGGCGGGCAAAGCCGGTACCAGATCGCGCAACAGCCGGTGTTCCCCTCGAAGTCGAAGCTGGGCCACGACCGGCGGGGCGATCTCATGCTGCTCATCAACGGCATGCCCCTGTTCCATATCGAGCTGAAGAAGAGCGGCGTGCCGGTATCTGAGGCCATCGGTCAGATTCGCAAGTACGCCGCCGAGGGCGTGTTCGAAGGGCTGTTCTCGTTGGTGCAGATCTTCGTCGCCATGAACCCCGAGGAGACGAAGTACTTCGCCAATCCCGGTCCCGACGGCGCTTTCAACGAGAAGTTCCAGTTCCATTGGGCCGACTTCAACAACAATCCCATCAACCAGTGGGGCGATGTGGTGAAGCACCTGCTGAGCATACCCATGGCCCATCAGCTCATCGGCTACTACACGGTGGCCGACAGCTCCGACGGCGTGCTGAAAGTGATGCGCAGCTACCAGTACTATGCGGCCAGCCGTATCTCCGACCGCGTGACGGTGATCGACCGCGACAAACTGTGGGGAACCAAGGGCCTGAAAGGCGGCTTCGTCTGGCACACCACGGGCAGCGGCAAAACCATGACCAGCTTCAAGTGCGCTCAGCTCATCGCCAACTCCAAGGATGCCGACAAGGTGGTGTTCCTGGTCGATCGCATCGAACTGGGTACTCAGTCGCTGGAGCAGTACCGCTCCTTCGCCAACGAATCCGAGACCGTACAGAAAACGGAGAGCACCGATGCGCTGAAGGCGAAGCTGAAGAGCAGCGATCCCTCCGATACGCTCATCGTCACGTCTATTCAGAAGATGGGCAACATCGACGAGGATGCCATGAGCGCCCGCGACCTGGAGGCGATTCGCAAGAAGCGCATCGTGTTCATTGTGGACGAGTGCCATCGCTCGACGTTCGGCAAGAACATGGAGACCATCAAGCGGGTGTTTCCTGGGGCGCTGATGTTCGGTTTCACCGGCACGCCCATTCACGAGGAGAACCGCAAGAAGCTGAGCACCACCACCGACGTGTTCGGCGACGAGTTGCACCGCTATAGCATCGCCGACGGCATCCGCGACGACAATGTGCTCGGCTTCGACACGTGCCCAGTGGCCACCTACCCCGAGTTCGATCTGCGCCAGGCCGTGGCTCTGGATGAGGCCAAGGCGAAATCTGTGGAAGAGGTGATGGGCGACCCGCGGCGCGAGCGCGTGTACTATCAGATCATGGACGAGATGCCCATGGCCCCCTTCCTCGACGAGATGGGCAACCGCTGCCACGGCATTGAGAGCCTGGTGCCGGAGAGCCAGTACGGCACGGCCGATCAGCGCGACGTGACCGAGCATCAGCGACAGGTGGTGGCCGACATCGTGAAGCACTGGCCCACCTTGAGCCGCTTCGGCAAGTTCCACGCGATTTTCGCCACCCATTCCATCCCCGAGGCGCTCGATTACTACCATCTGTTCAAGGAGACGGCGCCCGAATTGATGACGACGGTGCTCGTGGATCCTTCGATCGACAACGAGCAGGAGAAGATCGACCGGTCGCTTATCAAGGAGGAGGCACTTGAGGAGGTCATTGCCGACTACAACGAGCGTTTCGGCATGGAGTTCGCGCTGCCGACGTGGTCTGCGTTCAAGACCGATGTCTCCAACCGGCTGGCGCACAAGCGGCCCTACATGGGAATCGAGAAGACGCCCGAGAAGTGCGTGAACATCCTGATCGTGGTTGATCAGATGCTGACGGGCTTCGACTCGAAGTGGATCAACACGCTGTATCTGGACAAGATGCTGCGCTACGAGATGATCATCCAGGCGTTCAGCCGAACGAACCGCTTGTTCAACGAGTCGGAGAAGCCCCACGGCACCATTCGCTACTACCGGCGCCCGCACACTATGCGAAAGAACATCGAGGAGGCCATCAGCCTCTACTCCGGCGACAAGCCCTTCGGCCTGTTCGTGCCCAAGCTGCGCGAGAACCTGCTTGCCATGAACTTGGTCTTCGAAGATATGATCGGCTTGTTCGAGGACAACGGCGCGGGCGATCTGTCGAAGCTGCCGGACAGCTCGGAGGCACGCAACAAATTCGCGCAGCTGTTCCGGTCCTTCAATGCGCTCCTCGAGGCGGCGAAGGTGCAGGGCTTCCGCTGGGACGAGTCGGAGTACCAGTTCCCCGTGGGGGATGGTGTTGTGGAAGAGGCGATCGCGGTGGGAGCCTGCGAGGACGAATGTGGTGCAGAGCGTAGCGAATTGTACGAGGTAGTTGCCGTTCCCTACGATGAGACAGATTACCTGACGTTTGCGCAGCGCTACAAAGAGCTTGCCGGAGGCGGTGGCCGTGAAAGGGAAGGAGCGGATATCCCCTATGATCTCAGCGGGCATCTCATGGAGATAGACACCACTAAGATCGACACCGACTACATGAATGCCAACTTCACCAAGTGGCTCAAGCAGCTTGACTTGGAAGGCTCCGAGGCTGAGGCGACCGAGGCGGCTCTGGCGGCGCTGCACAAGAGCTTCGCCAGCCTGAGCCAGGAGGAGCAGAAGTACGCGAACCTGTTCATCCATGACGTCCAGAGCGGGGATGTGTACGTCGATCCGGGCAAGACGTTCCGCGATTACGTGACGGAGTACCAGCGCCACGCCAAGGATGTCCAGATCGGACGGGCGAGTAGCCTGCTTGGGGTTGACGCGGCGCTTCTGTCGGAGCTGGTGGTGGCTGGCGTGGAGGAAGAGAGCCTTAACGAGTTCGGCCGGTTCGACAAGCTGATCGACAGCTTGGATGCGGCTCGGGCGCGCGAGTACTTCTCGGCCCTTGAGGGGGTGCCGATTCCCGCGTTCAAAGTGCGCATACGAGCCGACAACCTTTTGAGGCGATTCGTCTTAGAAGGTGGTTTCGACCTATAGGCACACCTCGACTCGCTCACGCTGATGAAGGGCGATGAGCGAGTCGAGCTTGGCGAAGAGAGCGCCGATAGCTGTCTGCTCCTCGATTTTTCCCGGCAGAGTCAATTCGGTTTCGAAGAAGTCGCCCGGCGCAATGTTAAGCAGCCCATGATTCCTAGCCCCTTCGGCGGCAATCATCCGAATTCCTCTGTGCCAGCGACTAGTCTCGTAATAAGTCACAAGAAAATCTGGATCACCCTCGTCGAGCCCAAAGCAAATGTAAAGAGTCGATAAGCAGCCCTTTTCGTATTCCGTCAAGCGTTTGATCGCGCCCCAAGGGCTATCGCTCGAAGTACTTTTGTTGTAAGCGAACTCGCCTCTCTCAAGCAAGTAATACCCTCGCATGTCGCGACTTGCAACCTGACTGTTGAAAAAGTCGCGCTGATCCACTAGCCCATGCTGAGCCGAGATGGTCAAGGGAAGGTCGGACATGCCCTCTTCGTTTTTACGAATTACCCGATGAGCTACTTCCCCCAGCTTACGCTGTTCCCAATCTTTAGCGAACGCTTGCCAAAACGACATGAGGATTCGGAAGTGAGGCCTGCACATCTGCATGCACTAACTTGGGAACAGCGTAAGGTCGGGGAAATCTTGCAGATTGCGTTTCGAGCCGTCGACCTAGAAGACGATAAGAAGTACCAGCTCGTAACTGTTAAAAGACGAAACGAAGGTATCGTGGAACGAGCCCGTATGGCCGGTAGAGATATTCTGGTCAAGAGCTACCAAGAGATCCTCGCAGGCGATTTCGTCATTTCGAAACGCCAGCTCGTACACGGAGGCAATGGCCTGGTTCCACCTCATTTATCCAGATCAATCGTTTCGAATGAGTACTTAGTTATCGAAGAAAGTAAGGACATTTCAACTGAATTTTGGGCGCTCATTTCTCGAACGAAGTCCATGTATCGGCAGTACTTCCTAAGCTCTTTCGGCGTGGATATCGAGAAGCTAGTTTTTGATGTTCAAGATTGGAAGAAGCGCGAGATCACTTTTCCAAAAAGGAGAGAGCAAGAAAAACTGGAAACTCTCTTCCAGAAGCTGGACTCGCTCATCGCCCTTCATCAGCGTGAGCGGTTGTCGACTAGATGAGGCTGGAGATTGAGCGCATCACGAGATCGACATCTTGGTTCTCGAGTTCCTGAATGATGTGCAGGTAGGTTTTCTGCGTGGTGTTCATGCTGGCGTGCCCGAGGCGCTTGGCGACGCTGGCGATGGAGACGCCGGCGAACAGGAGCAGCGATGCGTGGGTGTGGCGCAGTCCATGCACGGAGATGACGGGCACGCCGGCTCGCTTGCAATGGCGTTCTAGCACGCTGTTCGCGGTGGAGTTGTAGACCTTCCCTTCCACAAAGATCGGCGCATCGTGGGGAAGCCTTTTGGTAAGCTCGGAAAACTGAATGACCAGCTGCCAGTCGAGCTGCACCTTGCGCACGGAGGAGCGATTCTTGGTGGGAACAAAGCCTGTTCCCGTTTTGTAGTCCCAGGTCTTGTTAACCGAAACAACCTGGCGGCTGAACTCGAAGTCATCGGGTGTCAGTGCAATGGCCTCGGAGAACCGCAGCCCTGTCTTCGCAATGAGGAGGATGAGCCAGTCCCAGCTCACCTCGGGCCCCAGGTCGAGGTCGTTCAGAAGCCGGTGCAGCTCGAATTGGTTGAGGTACTTCTGCTTCTTGGCGCGCGGGGATTTGCCCTTAATGATGGCCTTGCGCGTTGGGTCGCGCTCTACCAGACCCTCATCGACAGCATCGAGGACGGCGCCCTTCAGCTGATGGTGGAAATCCATTGTCGTCTGCCGTTCGTGGCTGACGGCATAGTCGTTCAGCAGCTTCTGATAGGTGATGCGGTTGAGTTCCGCGAGGGTCAGCAGGGGAATGAGCCGTTGCAGCCAAGCGCAGGTGAGCCGGTACTTGCTGAGCGTGACATCGCGCACGGCCCCTTCCTTATACATGGCCACCCACTGCTGGTAATAGTCGCAGAACGTGTCGTTGGGCGTGAGTTCGTTGAGCATTGCTGGGTTCCTTTCTGCGTTTTTGGTTCGTTTGAGGGCTCACGCTGATGAAGGTTCCCTAAGAATACGGCGATGAGACAAGTTGTTTGTCGCCGACAGAGGTTGTTTCTGCACGAGATCGCGAGTTATAAGCGTCTCGGGAAGTTTGGGAAGCGGCATTTTGACAATAATATATCGAATAACAATAGTCTATAAGAGCTATCGCTTCTTGGTGACGCTTATAACTCGAGATCTCGTGCAGAACCCCCCTTGTTCGTCAACCGACTGGGGCGTTTTGGAATATAACGGGTTCCGCAGGCGGCGGCTGGCGTCCTTATGTTGTTCCCCGTCGGTCGCTCTTCGTGCTTGGGAAACTTAAAGGTGGTGCGCATTCCGTGCGGGTGGGGAGCGAGGTCGCGGGAGCGTGGTAAGATGACGGGGAAATAAGAGATGCGCGATCCGGTTCGGCGATTGCGCGGGCGCGTTAGGGGTTGTTCCATGAATCCGCAGAGTCCGGGAACGGGCGGCCAGAGGCCGTACGACAGCTGGGGGAGACCCCAGGGCGAGTCGCAGCAGCCCGGGCCGCAGCAGTCCGGGCCGCAGCAACCCGGCCCCGAGTACGTCTACGAGATGCCCGAAGATTTCCAAGAGCAGCAGCGGAGCGCCCGGCGGGACAGCGCCGACGGGAATGCGAAGGGGCGCCCCCAGGGCGCGAAGCCGGCGCCGGACGCGCCGGGCGCCGACTCCTGGTCGGCCGGGCCTTCGGGCAGCCCCATTCCCGGCATGTCGGCCAAGGATTTCCAGAAGATGTGCCGCTCGGTGGACAAGGCCTTCTCGCAATTCGCTCGCATCGTCGACCAAGGAGTAAACGAGGCCGCCGAGGCGCTGGGGCAGTCGCCCGAGAAGAACCTGAAGGCCCACAAAGAGCTGCAGGAGAAGCGCAAGCGCGAGAAGAAGGCGCGCAAGGCCCAAGAGGAGGCGCAGCGCCGGGCGGCCCAGCAAGCCTACGGGCAGCAACGCTCCGGGCAACCGGACTACGGGGCGCCCCAAGGGACACTGGGCGGCGTTCCCCAGGGTTTTCAGCAAGCGGTGACCTCCGTGGCCCAACAAGCCCAGCAGTGGGCGCCGCTGGCGAAGGCGAAGAAGCGCTTCCGCTCGTCGTGGGGGCTGACGGCCTCCGGGGTCGTCATGACGGCGGCCGGCGGAGCGGGCATGGTCTTTTTTGCTATTCCCACCTTGGTCGCGGCGTTGACGCCGGCAGTCGTCGGGGCTCCCGGCGTGGCCACCACGACGATCCTCGGCATTCTGACGGCTGGCTTTGCCGCGTTGCTCGGGTTCGGCGTCCGCAACCTGCGGCGCGCCTCGAAGCTCAAGGCGCTTACACGGGCGGTGGGCCAGCGCGAAGCTGTCACCTTCGACGACTTGGCCGCGCGCATGCAGGTGAGCCCCAAAGCGGCGCTTTCCACCTCGCGCACGCTCATCAAGGGCGGCTACCTTCCCCAGGGCCGCATCGACGACGAGAACACCACCCTCATGGTGACCGAGAACGCCTACCACCAGTATCGTCAGTTCCAGCAGAGCCAGCGCCAGACGCTCGCCGAGCGCGAGGCGGCCGAGGCGGCCCGGGCAGCCGAGGCGGCGGCGCGGGCGGCCCACGAGCAGGACATCTCCGAGCGCCTGACGCCCGAACAGCGCGCCTTTGTCGCCCGCGGCCGCGACTACGTGCGTCAGATGGACGAGCTGAACGCCGCCATTGACGACGCCGCGGTGAGCGAGCGCATTACGGCCATTCAGGAAGTGGTGGGCCGCATTCTCGCCCGTGCCGAGGAAGAGCCGGCCATCATCGCCGGGCTCGACCGCCTGACCGCGTACTACCTGCCCACCACGGTGAAGCTGCTCGATGCCTACGACCGGTTGGAGGAGGAGCCCATTCAAGGCGAGAACATCTCCAGCTCGCGCAGCGAGATCGAGCATACGTTGGAAGTGCTGCACAGCGCTTTCGAGAAGCTCTTCGACGACACGTACCAAGACCTCTCCCTCGATGTGTCCGCCGACATCTCGGTGCTGCACGCCATGCTCGCCCAAGAGGGACTTACGGAAGGCCCCTTCGATGTGAAGCCGTAAACGATTGCGCCGCGCATGGCCGCCTCCGGCATTTCGGGCGCGCCTGCCGCGAATGCCCGAAGAAGGCCTTAGGCGCGCTCCCGCCTTCGCGCTTTCCCGCTTGACCTGACCGACTAACTCGCCTCATCTTAGAAAGGATGCCCCATGACCAACGAACTGACCGATCTCACGAACATTCCCGCCCCGACGCTCACGCTCGATCTTGTAAGCGACGGCGAGGTGGCCGAGGCCTCCATCATCGAGGTGGACCCACCCGCCGCGCCCAGCCTCGCTGACTCGCTTTCCGCCGAGGAACTGGCCCAGGTGGACGCCTTCGCCCAGCAAATCGACATCGCGAACTCCCAGCAGGTGCTCACCTTCGGCGCCGGCGCCCAGAAGAAGATGGCGTCGTTCTCGGAGACGGCGCTCGCGAAGGTGCGCACCCAGGATTTGGGCGAGGCGGGCGATCTTATCGCCGGAGTAGTGACCGAGCTCAAGAACTTCGACGTGGATGACGACGACAAGGGCTTCTTCGGTCTGTTCAAGAAGTCGGCGAACAAAATCACGTCGCTCAAGGCCCGCTACGACACCGCCGAGGCCAATGTCGACAAGATCGCCAAGACTCTCGAGGGTCATCAGGTGCAGCTCATGAAGGACGCGGCCACGCTCGACAAGCTCTACGAGCTGAACCTCACCTACTTCAAGGAGCTGACCATGTACCTTCTGGCCGGCCGCCAGCGCCTGGCCGAGGTGCGTGAGGGCGAACTTGCCGACCTGTCCGCCAAGGCTCAGGCGTCGGGCTCCACCGAGGACGCCGAGGCGGTGCAGAAGCTCGCCGCCGCCTGCAACCGCTTCGAGAAGAAGCTGTCGGATCTGGATCTGTCCCGCACGGTGGCCATGCAGATGGCGCCGCAGATTCGCCTCGTGCAGAACAACGAGATGCTCATGATCGAGAAGATCCAGACGACGCTCGTGAACACCATTCCTCTGTGGAAGAGCCAGATGCTGCTGGCGCTGGGGCTCGCCAATAACGAGGCGGCGCTCAAAGCCCAGTCCGCCGTCACCGACATGACCAACGAACTTCTGCGCAAGAACGCCGAGAAGCTGAAAGCTTCCACCGTGGAAGTGGCCCGCGAGTCCGAGCGCGGCATCGTGGACATCGAGACCTTGAAAGCCACCAACGAGAACCTCATCCAGACCTTCGACGAGGTGATGAAGATCCAGGCCGAGGGGCGCGCCAAGCGCGCCGAGGCCGAGGCGGAGATGCGCCGCATGGAAGCCGAGCTGCGCCAGAAACTGCTGGAGGTGAAGTAGCCCGATGCGCGTGATGGCGCTGGATATCGGGGAAGTGCGCGTGGGGGTGGCGGTGAGCGACCCGGGCGAGCGCGTGGCAAGTCCGGTGTGCGTGATGCCCGCCGCCGAGGTGACCGGTTGCGCCAAGCCCTTCCGCCGGCTTCTGGAAGATTGGGAGCCGGAGCTGCTCGTCTGCGGGCTGCCCCGCACGCTTGCCGGCGATGAGGGCCCCCAAGCGGCCCGCATTCGCAAGGAGGCCGCGCGCATCAGCGACGCCTGCGGCATTCCCCACGTTTTCGCAGATGAGCGGCTTAGCTCCGTCGAGGCCAAGCGGAGTTTGCGTGAAAAGGGCCTGAGTGAGAGGGAGATGCGCGGCAAGGTTGATATGATAGCCGCAAGTTTGTTCCTGCAATCCTGGCTCGACGAGCGCTCCCGCGCCTAAGGCATCCGCGGGTCTCGTCGGGCCGTTCTAGAGAGAAAGGCCGCACCTTGGCTCTCCATGGCAAAAAGGTCACCTATTCGTCCCACTCCTCCCGTGCCGCCCGAGCGGCGCATGCCAAGGGGGATCGGGAGTTCCGCACCTACGACACGAGTGCCATCATGCCGAAGAGGTCGCCGGTGCCGTTCATCTGCTTAGGCGTTGTGGCCGTCGTCGTCATCGCCGCTGTGTGCTTCTTTGCCTTCCGCGGCTGCGTCGGCTCGCAAGTGGAACTGCTGGCGCCGGGCCAGTCGGCAGAGGTGACCATCACCGAGGGGGAGACGGCCTCCTCAATCGGCGACGCGCTCGTGGCCGCGCGCCTCATCGGCAGCTCGCGGGAGTTCACCGACGAGGTCACGCGCCTGGAGGCCGCCTCGGCGCTTATCCCCGGCACCTACACCTTCCAGGGCGGCAGCACCCCCGAGGAGCTGGTGCGCGCCATCATGGCCGGTCCCGCCCAGGTGGGCGACACGCTCGCCGTGCCCGAGGACATCACCCGCGCGGAGCTGGCCGAGCTGGTGGCGAGCGCCACGGGCGGCCGCATCACCGCCGAGGCCTTCCTCGCCGCTTCCGAGAACGCGAGCGCCTACGTTGCCGACTATGCGTTTTTGGAAAGCGCCGGCGAGAACTCGCTGGAGGGTTTCCTGTTTCCCAAGACCTACGCCGTGACCGAGGACATGGATGCCGAGGCCGTCGTGCGCACGATGCTCGATCAGTTCGGCACCGAGACTGCCAGCATCTTCGGCGACTTCGCCAACAGCTACCCGGCGAGCCAGGGGCTGACGCTGTACCAGGCGGTGAACCTGGCCTCCATCGTCGCCAAAGAGTCCACCGGCGACCAGGAGGTGCGCGATCACGTGGCCGGCGTCTTCTACAACCGCCTCGCCTCCGATAGGCCCTACCTGGAATCCGACGCCACCACGGCTTACGAGGTGGGCCGCGAGCCCACGGCCGAGGAGGTGCACGCCGAGACGCCCTACAGCACCTACGCGAATGCGGGCCTGCCGCCGACGCCCATCTGCTCGCCGGGCATTGAGAGCCTCACCGCCGTTTGCGAGCCGACCCAGACTGAGGACATGTTCTTCTACTTCTATCCCGACGCCGACGGCAACATGCAGGCGGTGTTCAGCAAGACCTACGAGGAGCATCAGCAGGCCATCGCCGATAATTCCAACGCTGGTGGCGCCGACGGGTCGGGCGACGTTGCCGCCGGCGAGGGCGCGGCCGCCTAAGGGCGCCCTTTTGGTCTTCAGGTGCGACCCATGGCGCTTCTCACCCCCGATCGCTATTTCTCGCGCATCAGCGCCATCGATATCGAGCGCGATTTGCTCGGGTGCGGGCTTTCCCATGTGCTGCTCGACATTGACAATACCGTGCGCGCCCGGGACACGGGATGCGTGCCGCGCGATGTGGGGATGTGGCTCGGCCGGGCGCGGGAGGCCGGGGTGAGCTTCTGTTTGCTCTCGAACAACTGGCATGCCGATGTGTACCGGTTCGCCGGCGAGCTGGAGCTGCCCATCGTGGCCAAGGCCTTAAAGCCGCTGCCGCCGGCGTTTCTCGCGGCCCGGCGCAAGATTGGGGGAGCCGCCGCCGACACGGTCGTCGTTGGCGATCAGCTGGCGACCGATGTGCTGGGAGCCCATCTGACGGGCATGAAGGCCTATATGCTGCAGCCGCTGGTCGAGCAGGATCTGCCCCACACGTTGCTGCTGCGCAACGTCGAGCGGGCTATTTTGGGAGATCGCAAGCCGGAGCCGGCGATCAATATCGCGGAATGCGAGGCGAGCCGTCCCGCGGCGCGCCGCGGACAAGGAAGCGCCCCTCGCCGCTTCGGGCAGGGCGCGCAGCGCGGGGTCGAAGGGGCCTCGCGCGAAACGGGAAGGGAATCGCTGTGAGCGAGAAGCTGTATGTGCTGGGGCACCCGGTGAGCCATTCGAAATCGCCGGTCATGTACAACGCCGTCTATGAGAAGGCGGGGCTGCCCTGGCATTACGGTCTCATGGATGTGCCGACGGTGCCCGAGGCCGAGACGTTCCTTGCGGCTCGCGACTTCCTTTCCATCAACATCACCACGCCCTATAAACCCGAGGCGTTCGCTGCCGCCGATGTGCGGGCCGCCTCGGCCACGCTCGCCCACGGGGCCAACGTGCTCGTGAACAAGGACGGGGCCCTTATCGCCTACAACACCGACGGCCAGGGCTGCGTGGCCTATTTGGAACGGGCCGGCATCGATTTTCACGGTGCGTCCGTCGTCGTCTGCGGCACGGGGCCGACCTCCCTTTCCATCCTGCACGCCGTGGCCCAGGCGGGGCCGGATGAGGTGATCCTCATCGGCCGCGACAAGGCCAAGGCCCGCAACGTCATGCGCGCCTACGCCGACGAGCTGGGGGCGATGATCGGACGGGTGGTGGACATGCCCGCCTTCAAAGAAGGGTACCTGAGCTTTTCCGAGGTGTACAAGCAGGTGGGCTTCAAGTTCGGCAGCTACGCCACGTCGCGGCAGGCCATCGCGGGCGCGGACATCATCATCGACGCCACGCCGCTCGGCATGAAGGCGGGCGACCCGGCCCCCTTCGACACGACGCTTCTGAGCGCGGACCAGACGGTGTTCGACGTGGTGTACGGCCATGGCGAGACGGCGCTGGCCCGGGCGGCCCGGGCGGCAGGGTGCCGGTTTTTCGACGGTGCCGGCATGCTCGTCGGCCAGGCCGTGGTCACGGTGGGCATCCTGCGCGACATCACCGGCGAGGCGGCCCTCGACATTCCCGAGGACGAGCTGTTCCGCCTCATGGCCGACGCCGCCGGGTTCAACCTCGCTTAAGACACCCCGGGCGCGTTGGGATTCGGCAGCCGAGATGCTTTTGACCCCATAGGCGGCGCGGCGGTGTGCTGCTATCATAGCGGGCAACGGAAAAACCTCTCTCGTTCGAAAGGTCGCGCCCCTATGAACCGCACTAAGATCGCTCAGCTCTACGCCGATGCCGCCGCTTTTGGCGGAAAGACCGTCACCGTTGCCGGTTGGGTCAAATCGGTTCGCGATATGAAGAACTTCGGCTTCGTCACGTTGAACGACGGCAGCTGCTTCAAGGACTTGCAAGTGGTCATGGACCGCGCGACGCTGGAAAACTACGACGAGATTGCGCACCAGAACGTGTCGGCGGCTCTCGTGTGCGAAGGCGTGTTGAAGCTGACGCCGGATGCCCCGCAGCCCTTCGAGCTTGCCGCCGAGAGCATCCGCGTCGAGGGCGCCTCGGCTCCCGACTACCCGCTGCAGAAGAAGCGCGCCACGCCGGAGTTCTTGCGCACCCAGCAGCATCTGCGGCCGCGCACGAACCTGTTCCGCGCCGTGTTCCGCATCCGCTCGGTGGCCGCCGCCTCCATCCACCGCTTCTTCCAAGATCGCGGGTTCGTCTACGTGCACACGCCCATCATCACGGCGAGCGACTGCGAGGGGGCCGGCGAGATGTTCCGCGTGACCACCATCGACCCGGCCCAGGTACCGCTCGTGAGCGAGGAGGCTGCCGCGGCCTCGGACGGCGCGCTTGTGGCCGGCGAGGTGGATTGGAGCGCCGACTTCTTCGGCAAGCCCGCCTCGCTCACCGTGTCCGGCCAGCTGAACGCCGAGAACTTCGCCATGGCCTTCGGGGATGTGTACACGTTCGGCCCCACTTTCCGCGCGGAGAACTCCAACACGGCGCGCCATGCCGCCGAGTTCTGGATGGTGGAGCCCGAGATTGCCTTCGCCGACCTTGAGGACGATATGGAACTGGCCGAGAGCATGCTCAAGTACGTCATCCGCGACGTGATGGAGCGCTGCCCCGACGAGCTGGCCATGTTGAACAAGTTCGTCGACAAGGGGCTTCTCGAGCGCCTGGACCATGTGGCCTCCTCCGACTTTGCGCGCGTCACCTACACCGAGGCCATCGATATCCTGCTCGCGGCGCAAGCGGCCGGGCGCGCCTTCGAGTATCCCGTTGAATGGGGCATCGACTTGCAGACCGAGCACGAGCGGTTCCTCACCGAGGAGCACTTCGGTCGCCCGACGTTCGTGATCGACTATCCCGTCGGCATCAAGGCCTTCTACATGCGCCTGAACGACGACGGGCGCACCGTGGCCGCCATGGACTGCCTCGTGCCCGGCATCGGGGAAATCGTGGGCGGCTCCCAGCGCGAGGAGCGCCTGGAAGTGCTCGAGCGGCGCATCGCCGAGCTGGACATGGACGCCGAGCAGTACCGGGCGTATCTGGACTTGCGCCGTTTCGGCACCTGCCAGCACGCGGGCTTCGGGCTCGGGTTCGAGCGCCTCGTGATGTACCTCACGGGCGTGAGCAATATCCGCGACGTCATCCCGCACCCGCGCACGGTGGGCAACGCCGAGTTCTAAGAGGGCTCAGGGGCCGCTTCCGCCCGCACTTTACCGTCCCGAAACGGTCGGGTGCCTCTGCGTGCGCTACAATGGGTGCCGATCTGTCTCGGGCGCCCTCTGTCGGCGCGCCCTGCGAGAAAGCTGCGTCTATGGAATACATCACTGCCGGAGAAAGTCACGGGCCGAATCTTACGGCCATCGTGACGGGCGTGCCGGCCGGCCTGCCCGTGTCCGTCGATCACATCAACTCCGATCTGGCCCGCCGCCAGGCCGGCTACGGGCGCGGCGGCCGCATGGTCATCGAGAAGGATACGGTGCGCGTCACGAGCGGCATCCGCTTCGGTCGCACCATCGGCAGTCCCATTGCGCTTGAGGTGGCCAACCGCGATTGGGAGAACTGGACGGAGCGTATGGCCGCCTTCGGCGAGGCGCCGCGCGACTTGGTGCGCGAGGTGACGCCCCGGCCGGGGCATGCCGACCTGGTGGGCGCCCTGCGCACGAACACCGATGACTGCCGCAACATCCTGGAGCGCGCGAGCGCCCGGGAGACGGCGGCCCGTGTGGCCGCGGCTGGCGTGGCGCGCGAGTTTCTGGCGGCGCTCGGCGTGGAAGTGATGTCGTACGTGGTGTCGGTGGGAGATGCGGCCATGCCCGAGGAGACGATGGCCGACGCCGCCGAGCACAAGCCGCTCGACATCGAGCTGTCGGAGATGCGCTGTCCGGACGCGAAGGCGACCATCGCCATGAAGAAGGCCATCGACCGCGCGAAGTCCGACGGCGAGAGTTTGGGCGGCACCTTCCGCATCGTGGTCTGCGGGCTTGTGCCGGGGCTCGGCACCTACGCCACGGGCGCCGATCGCTTGACCTCGCGGCTGGGTGCGGCGCTCTTTTCCATCCCCGCCATCAAGGGCGTGGAATTCGGCCTCGGTTTTCAGGCAGCCGCGCGTCCTGGGTCGCAGGTGCACGACCCCATCGTGCTCGCCGACGGCGAGTTCCGCCGCACGTCGAACAACGCCGGCGGTCTGGAGGGCGGCATGACCACGGGCATGCCGCTCGTGATCACGGCGGCCATGAAGCCCATCCCGACGCTCATGACGCCGCTGGAAACGGTGAACCTGGACACGCTCTGCGTGGAGGAGGCGTCGAAGGAGCGCTCGGACGTGTGCGCGGTGCCGGCGGCGGCCGTGGTGGCCGAGGGAGAGGTGGCCTTCGCGCTGGCGAATGCCTATCTGGAGGCCTTCGGAGACACCTGCATGGCCGATATCAAGGCGAACATCAAGGCCTACAAGGCGCGGCTGCGCACCATGGGGCGCTAAGATGGCGGAACGCATGGAGCTGACTCGCCCGGTCTTTTTCGTCGGGTTCATGGGCGCCGGCAAGACGTCGGTGGCCCGGCGCCTCGCCCGCACCTGTGGGGTGGCCTCGGTGGACATGGATACCTACATCGAGCGCCGCGAGGGCAAGAAGGTGAAGGAGATCTTCGCCGAGGGCGGCGAGGAGGGCTTCCGCGCCATCGAGACGGACGTGCTGCGCGAGCTGGGCGCCAAGCCCGACCCTTTGCTCATCTCCTGCGGCGGCGGCGCGGTGGTCACGCCGGTCAACCACGACGTCTTCCGCGAGGCCGGCTTCGTGGTGTATCTGGAAGTGACCGCCGACGAGGCCGCCAGCCGCATCAGCGATACGTCCACCCGGCCCTTGTTCCAGAACCTGGAAGCGGCTCGGGCCCGCTGCGAGGAGCGCCTGCCGCTGTACGAGGCGGTGGCCGACGTGCGCGTGAGCACCGCCGGCAAATCGGTGCCGGCCATCGCGCGGGAAGTGCAGCGCATTTTGGAAAAGGAGGGAATCCTGTGCCCGCAACAAAGATAGTGGTCAACATCCCCGGGGAAGTGCCCTACGACGTGCGCATCGGAGCCACGGTGCTCGGCGGTCTCGGCGAGTCGGTGCGGCGGCTCGATGGCGTGGGACGGGCGCCGCACCTGCTCGTCCTCACCGATTCCAACGTGGGGCCGCTGTATCTGGAAGAGGCCAAGTCGTCGCTGAAGGCGGCGGGCTTCCGCGTGAGCGATATCGTCGTGCCCGCGGGGGAGGACTCGAAGTCGCTCGCGGTGGCCGGGGAGATCTGGTCGGCCATGGCATCGCTCGGGCTCACGCGCGACTGCGCCGTGGTGGCCCTCGGCGGCGGCGTCGTGGGCGACTTGGCGGGGTTCGTCGCCTCCACATACATGCGGGGCATCCCGTTTGTGCAGGTGCCCACCTCGCTTCTGGCCATGGTGGACTCCTCGGTCGGCGGCAAGACCGGCGTGAACCTTCCCGAGGGGAAGAACCTCGTGGGCACGTTCAAGCAGCCGGCCTACGTGTGCGCCTCCACGGCGGTGCTCGCCACGCTGGACGACCGCGAATGGGCCTGCGGCTGCGCCGAGATCGCCAAGGCGTCGGTGATCGATTCCGACGAGTTCTTCTTCTGGATGATGGACCACGCTGCCGCCCTGGAGACGCGCGATCCGGTGGTGGTCACCGAGGCCATCGCGCGGTCGGTGGTGTTCAAGGCCAACATTGTGGCCGAGGACAAGACGGAGAGCCACGGGGTGCGCGAGTGCCTGAACTACGGGCACACCCTGGGGCATGCGGTGGAGGCGCTCGCGGGCTATGGGACGTTCTCTCATGGAGCGGCCGTGGCCGAGGGCATGCGCTTCGCGGCGCGCCTCGGCGTGGATGTGGTGGGCACGTCGGCCGAGCTGGTGGATGCCCAGGACGAGCTTTTGGACGGGCTCGGGCTGCCGGCACTTGACTGGTCGGCGCCGGCCGATGAGATGCTGGCCGCCATGAAGCGCGACAAGAAGACCCGTGCCGGCGAGGTGCGCTTCGTGCTGCCCCGCGACATCGGCCAGTGGGAGCTTGTCGCCGTGCCAGACGACGTCATCCTCGCGCACCTGCGCCAGTGGGAGGCTTCCAAGAGTTTGTGACGTTGACGGCGATCGGTCGGGGAAGGTGCTCCGCAGCCCGCTGCGCGCTTGATCCCCTTCCGAACGCGGCAAAAGAAACAGCGAAGATGACGCACATAAGCCGGTACCATCCCGGCATCGTTGCTGCTGAAGTGGAAGCTGTTTCTTAACGGCCGCGTTCTCCAGGGGGCGCGCAGAGGTCTGCGGAGCACCTTCCCCGACCGATCGGAGAGAGGCGAACTTTGTTGAAGAAGATACTGCTCATGAATGGGCCTAACTTGAATATGTTGGGGGTGCGTGATCCGGCTATTTATGGCACGGACACGCTTGAGGCCATCGAGGAGATGGTGCGTGCCTACGGGGCCGAGCATGGCTGCGAGGTCGACTGCTTTCAGTCGAACCATGAGGGCGCGCTCATCGATCGGCTGCATGCGGCCCATGGCAACTACGACGGTATCGTGTACAACCCCGGGGCGCACACGCACTACTCCTACGCGCTGCACGATGCGGTGGAATGCATCGACGTGCCGGTGGTGGAGATCCACATCTCGGATATCAGCAAGCGCGAGGAGTTCCGCCGCACGTCGGTGATCGCGCCGGCCTGCATCGCCCAGGTGAAGGGCCTCGGCAAAGAGGGCTACCTGCGCGCGCTGGATATTCTGCTGGAAAACGCTGTGGCCGAAGGTAGCGAATAGCCTGATAGGGTAGGACGCCGGTGCGACGGGGCGTCCCGCGCGCAGGTTGCGCAGCGAACGGAACAGTCCAGTGAACTGTTCCGCCGAGCGAGCCATTGCTTGAGCACGGGATGCCCCGTCGCACCGGCGTCCGGACGAACCAGGAGGAATTCATGACGGTATTCGACGAGTTGAACGATCCGAAGGCCTGCGAGCGGCACCTGGCTCGCTTGCGCGAGACGTTTCCCGAGCTGGGCGTGGGGGCGTTTCTCGTGCGCGACACGTCGAACATCCAGTGGCTTACCGCCTTCGACGATGTCTTCGACGAGGAGGCGGCTCATGCACTGTATGTCTGCCCCGACCACGCGTGGCTGCATACCGACTCGCGCTATGTGACGGCCTGCGAGAACGCCGCGCGGCTCAAGCCTTTGGAGGTGAGCGCCGAGCGCGAGACCCACGCGCAGTTTGCCGCCAAGCGGTGGGGGGGCCGGCCCGCCGGGGCCGCCGATGCGCTTTTGGGCATCGAGGACGGCGTCTCGCTCGCCGAGTACCGTCGCTTGCAGAAGGCGTTCGCCGAAGCCGACGCGGAGGAGCCCTTCGTGGAGACCGATGGCGTCGTGGTGGGCCTGCGCGCGGTGAAGGACCGCTACGAGATCGCGCGGATGCGCGGCGCCCAGTCCATCACCGACGCCGCCTTCGAGCACATCGTCCGCTATATGCGCCCGGGCATGATGGAGCGCCAAGTGCAGCTGGAGCTCGAGGAGTTCATGCTGCGCCACGGCGCCCAGGGCCTGGCGTTCCCCTCCATCGTGGCCACCGGGTCCAACGGCGCGAGCCCGCACGCCATCCCCGGCGCCACCATGCTGGAAGCCGGCCAGTGCGTCGTGCTCGATTTCGGTGCCCGCTCCTACGGCTACTGCTCGGACATGACGCGCACGGTCTTCCTCGGCGAGCCCGACCCGGAGATGCGGGCGGCGTGGGATGCGCTGCGGGAGGCCAACGAGTCCGTGGAAGCTATGCTTCGGCCCGGCATCACGGGCAAAGAGGCCCATGAGCGGGCCGAGGAGGTGCTGGCGGCGGCCGGCTTCGGCGGCCGCATGGGCCATGGTCTCGGCCACGGCGTGGGCATCGACATCCACGAGGAGCCGGTGCTCGCCTCGCGCAATGAGCGGCCGCTTGCGGCCGGCAACGTCGTCACGGTGGAGCCCGGTATCTACCTGCCGGGCAAGTTCGGCATGCGCTTGGAGGACTTCGGCGTCGTGACCGACGACGGCTTCGACGTGTTCACCAACTCCACCCACGACCTCGTGGTCATCTAAGATGCCGCGCCGTCCGTACGGGCGGTGCGCTAGAAAGACACAATGCCGCTCGTCGGCGGTGAGCGGTTGAGTTTGCGCCATCTAACCTTTGCGTGGTTGTGCTCGCGTATTTTCTGCGAGTCAGAACTTTCTCAGTGCTATAACTGAAACCGTACAGAGGCAATTTCGATACCGGAAAGGACGGTGAGGAGACGATGACGGAACGGAAGATCAATCGTGGGAGCGAGATTCGGGCCAAGGGAAAATCCATGGGGCGCGAGCGCTCGGGCGTATCTGCCGATCCGTCCGACAGACCCTCGCCGCAAGCCAGTGGCATAAAGGCTACGTCTTTGGACGAAGGCGCCCGAGGTGGTCTTTCGTCTTCGGTGGAATCTGCGGAAGGCTCGCCCGCCGCTCTCGCCGAGCGATCGCTGACGCTGCGCGCCGCCCTGTTTCTGACGGGCCGCATCGCGCTTATGCTGGCGGGCATCGCGGTCATGGGGCTTGGCATCGACATCGTCGTGAAGGCCGATTTGGGCAACTCGCCCATCTCCGCCACGCCCAACGTGCTCTCCCTCGGGTTCACGGCCGTGAGCTTCGGCACGTTCATGCTGGGGTGGCAGTGCTTTCTCGTGCTGGTGCAAATCGCTCTTCTTCGCCGGGAGTTCCGCTTGGTGGACTTGTGGCAGATTCCCATCTCGGTGTTCTTCGGCGTGTGCATTGACACCTTCATGGCGCTGCTCGGCCCCGCTGCGCCGACGAGCTATGTCGCCTCGTGGCTGTGGCTCGCCGGCGGCATGGCCGTTCTCGCGCTGGGCATTGTGATGACGGTCGTCTCGGGCACGGTCATGAACTGCGGCGAGGCCGTGGTGCAGGCCGTAGTGCGCAAGACGGGCGCCCGGTTCGGCACCGTGAAGGTGGGCTTCGATCTCGCCTGCGCGGCCTTGGCGTGCCTGTGCGCGTTCCTGTTCGTGGGCCATTTGGCCGGCGTGCGCGAGGGCACCTTCGTCTGCGCCGCCTTCACCGGCGTCATCGTGAACGTCTACATGGGCCTCTACGGCAAGCTGCGCGACGCAGCCCGCAGCCACCGCGCCGCAGATTCTGGTACGGCGTCGGAATGCTGCACATCGGCTGAAACGGTAGGGCCCTTTACTTCCGAGTGAATAAATACTAGGCGGTGGCTTTTTCGTCTGGATCGAACAAGCAGTCTGGCTGGTGGACCTGGGTTACGCGTGGCTGGCGTCGCGCGTGGCCATTGCCGATCGCCTTTGCTATGCGCAGGATCGTGTAGGCTCCGAAGAGGGCGGTGTATACGAGCAGCGATCGCTGCGCGGCGATTCCGCCGTGCAGAGCTGCCGGCGCCAGAATGAATGCGAGATGGCAGAATACCAGGCCGAAAAATACATAGGAAAGCCGCTGCGCTCTATTCCAGGTTGTTGCAGTCATAATGCGTTTGACGACGTTAAGTGACGTGATCCCTAAGACGGTTAAGAGTGCAAGCAGAATGAGCGCCACAGCCATGGAGACGACGATGTTCTCGTCGAGATTGTTCGTACTTAGGAGTCGCGGCAGATAGGAGACGGCATAAACGGTCACATGGCTCATGGCGAGTATCCAGGCGATGATCGATAGCTCTCCCCGAATAGGGCTGAGGCGGCGATGGAGACGGGAGGTGCTGTCGAGACATCCTATGAGCATGACGATGGCGAAGAGTGCCAGAGCAAGCTCGCATCGTTGTACGAGTTCCACCAGGATTCCCCACAGCCAGCGGGGGAGGACAATGAAGCCGCTGGCGAGATAGAGCGTATCGAGGGCGATGGCGCAGAGGTAGAAGGCGACCGGCCAGCGTTTGATCGGTTTTCGAAGCACGTAGACTGCCGCGCAGGTCGTAGGGAAAGTCAGAAGGAAGTTCATGGCGGCCTCCTTGGTTTCGAGAAGCGACGGCCGACAGCTCATCAGAGCGTGCCGGCCGTGCGATGCGGTTTACGAGAGGGGCGTTCCCGCTAGCTCGTTTTCGATGCTGGCAAGCGTTATCGCGGTGAGGTGCGCCAGCGCTTGATAGAAGCTCCCCTCAGCTGCGCTGTTGAGCTTTTCGAGATAGGTCGGCGCCCAGGGAAGCAGATGCTGATCCAGAAACTCGCCAACGAGTTCGGGGCGATTGCTGGCGAGCCAGCTGAGAAGCGCGAGCATGCGTCCGATGTGGTCGATCGGCTCCCGGCTTTCCGCCTCGTGGAGCTCGATGCCCTGGGCGCGCATCCATCGGCTGATCGCGAGGCACGAATCGCCGAACACGACCGCCTCGGAATCGAGGTACACCGATCCCCAGGGAGGCGCCGCTAGCTTCCGGGGGCCGACGAAAAGGCGGTGGTAGGCGCGGTCTGTCTCGTGGATGTCCGCTCTGCCTGTTCGAGCGAGCTCCTCGGAGACGGCATGCAAGTCTTCGGCCGTGCCCCAGGGCCATTCTTCGGCGAGGTTCATGGCGGCCAGGCCGCGGATAATCTCCTTGCAGTGGGGCAGTGCCGGGCGCTCCAAGAAGAGGGTGCCCAAAAGCAGGGCGCACTGCTCGATATCCTCAACGTTCGCGTTCATGACTATTCCACTTCCAGCGGATTGGCGATGTAGCCTTCGTCGAGATTGTAGGTGTTCGAGTCGATGGCTTGGCAGGAGCCGATAACAAGGTTGGGTGCCGTGGTCGGCTCGGGAAGGGGAGCGACTTGGCTCGTGTCCCCGTACTTTTCTCGCAGCTCGTCAATGGGGCCGAATTCAAGGGCTCGCAGTGGGCAGGCGCCTACGCACATGGGCTGTTCCTCGTTGCGCACGCGGGCCAGACAGCCGTCGCACTTGCGGGCGCGAGAGAGTTCGGCGTCGATGCGCGGGGCGTCGTAGGGGCAGGAGTTTCGACAGGTGCCGCAGCCTATGCAGACTTCTGGATCGGAATTCACCAGGCCGGTCTCCTCGTCCTTCTGCATGGCTCCGGTGGGGCAGTTTTCCACGCAGGCGGCGTTGTCGCAGTGGTTGCAGGAGATCGCCAGATGGTAGTTGAATGCCGTCTTGTTCCAAGCGCCCTCGGAGGTCTTCTCCCAGCTGCCGCCCTCGAAGTCGTAGATGCGGCGGAACAGGATATCGGGTCCCAGGTCGTGGTAGTCCTTGCAGACCAGCTCGCAGGTCTTGCAGCCGGTGCAGCGGGACGAGTCGAAATAGAAGCCGTACTGGGTCATGGGTTCCTCCTTAAGCCTTCTCGACCTGGACGAGCGTGGAGCCGGTCGACGGACAGTTCTTCGAGATGGGCGACCAATGGTGGCCGCTCAGTGTGTTGGCGTTGGCGCCGATATCCACGCCGTCAACCATTTCGCGACGATGTGCATGCGGCATTCCCACCACGCCGGGCATGATGCGGGAAGTGACGCGGGCCATGATCTGTACCTCGCCACGGTCGTTGAACACGCGCAGGGTGTCACCGTTCTGGATGCCGCGCGATTCGGCGTCGATGGGGTTGATCCACAGGCAGTGGCGACAGGCCTGCTGGAGCTCCTCGATTACCTGGTAGCGGCTGTGGAACTGGTTTTTGGCCTTCCAAGTGGAGAACAAGAGCGGGTAAGTGTCGTTGATATCGGCCACGCCCTCGATTTCGGGGAAGTAGCTGGGCACGGGACGTACTACGTCGCGGTCGCCGTTGTGGAACGTCCAGGTGTCGCGAATGGTGGCCAGGCGCTCGGAGTACAACTCGATCTTTCCCGACGGCGTCGTGCGCGGGCGGCCCTCCGGGTCGTCGACGTAGTCTTTGAGGGCGATGAAAGGAACGGCTTGCACCGGGTCGCGCCAGAAGCCCATTTCGAGCCCCTCTTGGAACGACGGTGCATTGCCGTTGGGGGCCGAGGGACGGCTGTACTCTTCGTAGCGGGTCTCCATCCAGTCCTCCCAGGTTTTGCCCTCGGTGAACTCGTCGCGCAGCCCGAGGCGCTCGGCGAGATCGGCGACCCAATCATACGAGAGACGGCATTCGAACTGCGGTTCCTGGACAGGGCGGCCGAAGACGAACCCGAGAGCGGATCCGCCGGTCACGGTGGAAACCATGTTCATGCGTTCCTGGTACATGAGATCGGGCAAGATGATGTCGCAGAAGGGCAGTGAAGTGGACATGATGACGTCGCAGCCAAGGATGAACTCGCACTTGCTCTCGTCTTCGAGGATTGTCGCGGCCCAATTCAGGTCGGAGCTGGAGTTGCCGAAGCAGCCGGCCTCGTACAGGGCGAGGAACTTGATGCCGACCTCCAGCTTGTCGCCGCCCTGGATGCCGTCGGTGAGCGCGGTCATCTCGAGCGGATGGTCGATAGCGTTGAACCGGCCGGAGATGGAGATCTTCTTGGTGACGGGATTCTCTCCGATGGGCACCGAGTTCCACATACCGCCGTCGAAGTTCATCTGCATGCCCTTGCCGTTGAGGCCGGGGCATGTGCCCTCGCGGCCGATATTGCCGGTGATGACGGGAAGGGCAGCGATGGCGGCTGCGTTCCATTCGCCGTTGTGCCGACGCTGCGGCCCAAAACCTTGGGTGATGAAGCAGGTTTCGTGGTCGGTGATGAAATGGGCGAGATAGGTGATCTTCTCGGAGGGAAGCCCGCAGATGGGGGCGGCCCACTCGGGGGTCTTAGGAATGTTGTCATAGCCGGTGCCCATGATATAGTCCATATAGGAGGAGTTTGCCGGCGCAGATTCAGGCATCGTGTCGGCATCAAATCCGACGACATACTTGTCCAAGAAGGCCTTGTCGTGCTTCCCCTCGCTGATAATGACATAGGCGATAGCGCTCGCCAGAGCTCCATCGGTGCCCGGGTAGATGGGGAACCACTCGTCCGGATTGCCAGATGACCCCTCTCCCAGGCGGTAATCTACGAAGGCGACCGGGATGCCTGCCTCGCGCGCTTTGGCCACCTCGTAGACCTCTCCCATGCCGCACATACGCGATTCGCCCGACCCGCAGCCGAAGAACAGACCGCAATCGGCGTCTTTGATGGCCGAGGTGTTGCTTCCGAGACCACCAGCACAATCGAATGTCTGGCTGTCGAAGCCGAACAGGTAGTTGGCTGTCTGGGCGATCTGGCCATTCGATTCCGAGTTAATGGTTCCCAAATGACCGCCGGTCAAATTGAAGAGGCGCTGGATGGGGTAGTTGCGGGTTCCTGTTGCGCACAGGAAGAATGCCTCGGGACCGTAGGTGTCAAGGGTGTAGCGGTACTTCTCGGCGATGATATCGAGAGCCTCATCCCAGCTGATGCGTTCGAACTCCCCGCTTCCTCGTTTGCCCACGCGTTTCATGGGGTATTTGAGGCGATCGGGGCTGTTGATCCATTTTCGCACCGAACGAGCCTTGAGGCACGCGCGGAACGATACAGCGCCGAACTCGTCGTCGCCGTCGGTGTCGTTGTCGATCCAGCGAAGGGCGCCGTCTACGACGTGGCACTTGAGGGGGCATGCAACAAAGCCGCAGTGGCAGCAGCTCTGCCAGATGATTTCTCCCTCCTCGGGAATCTCGTTGGCGACGACACCATTCGACCCCGTCTGCGCGAGCTCACCTTTGCTTTGCGCGCTCTGAGGGGCGCAGCCGAATAGGGAGGCGGCGGTGCCGGCTCCGGCCGCAGTTGCAAGGGTCGCGAGTGTCGATCCCTTGATGAAGCCTCGCCGCGAGACGGCCCTCTCCGTTGCTTTTCTGGTCATAGATATCTCCTTCCTCTCTTAGGCGGCGTCCCAATAGCTGCTGTGCCGCTTGACGACAGTGTGCGCCTAGAGAGGGGGCCATCGTGAGACCTCGTTTTGGTGAAAGGGATTCAAAACGTGTCAACCTTTTTCGTGATTTTTTGAGAAACGCCTGGTGATCGCAGAATCAGCAGAGAGTGTAAGGCGTGGTTGTGCTGAGAGGGAATTATCTTTTCTGGTAGACTTCAGCTGTTCGCGGATGAGGAGGGGCACTGTCGATGAAACTGTTCGATGCGGGCAAGATCATCTCGTCGTCTCTCGGCATGGCCGTGGCCATGTCGCTTTCGTCGCTCTTTTTATGGAAGAGTGACTGGCTTTCCGTTCCTTCTGGTTCCTTTCACGGCTCCCATGGCATGGGGATCGTCATCGGCATTGTGACGAGCGCGGCGGTGATGTTGTGGTGTTCTCTGTCGCGGCAATCGCTGCGGCGCTTCGGGATGCAAGTAGTCCCTCCTATTGCCCTTGCGAGCCTCGTCGTCTCTGGTTTGCCGGTGGTGCAGGGGTCGGCTCAGTGGGTACTTGGCATCGCCATTCCCGTGATCGGCTCTTACACGCTTATGTTCTCGTGGTTCTACGTTGTGTCTCTGCGCGATATCGAGGGCAGCCTCATGACCCTGCTCTTTGCCTGGGTGGTAAGCTTTTTTGTGAGAACTTTCTTCGAGTCGTTTACAGGAGCGGCGGTAACCTTGGCTATTTCCGCTACCCTGATGAGCGTCTGCTGGGGACTGCTTCTTGTCCAAGCGCGTCAACTCGATCTCGCTTCGCCCATGGCGTCGAGCTCTTTCTCCGCCAATCGTGTGAGCTATGTCCATGGGCTCGCAAGTTTCTGGCGTAGCGTGCTGTACTGTGGCACCTTCGCCTTTCTCGGGGGAGTTGTTCGCTTTCTGGCTGTCGACACGACGGCCATGACCTTCATCAACTATAGTTCCGCGCTCGCGGGCCTGTTCGCCCCCATCGTCCTTATGGCGCTCTGGCGGTTTCGGACGGTGCGGTACAACATCGATGGCGTATTTCGCCTGGCGTTCCCGCTGATTGTGGTCGCTCTCGGAATTCTGCCATTCGCTGCTGGCATCCCCTTTGTCATTCTAGCGGCGTTGCTCTACATGACATATAGCTTCTTGTCGCTGAGCGTTCAGGCGCTTTCCATTCAGATTTCTCATGACTACGGCATTGACCCCGTGTTCTGTCTCAGCTTCCAGACGCTCGTGTGCGTGGTCGCCCAGGGGGTAGGGTATCTCCTAGGAGCCTGCGCGTCCGCAGGCGAGTCCTTCGGAGTTTCCCCCTATGCCGTCATCGCCCTCGGGTCGGTGTGCTTTCTCGCCTTGGCGCTCTACGTCACGCGAGCGCTGCATCCCTCGCAATCTGAGAAAAGCCGACCCGTCGAGTTTCTCTCGCTCGCTAGCGGACGAGTCGATTGCGGGACCCAGTCCACGCCGTTTGCCGAGATTGAAGAGGAAGACGATGGGGCTGCGTCAGTCTCTGAGGAGACGATCGTCCGGCCGCGCTACGAGGATAAGACGGCTCTTCGCTGCGATCTCATAGGGCGCAAGTACGCTCTGTCCCAGCGGGAGATCGAAGTCATGCTTCTCTTTGCTCGCGGAAATACTATCAGCTCCATAGCGGGGGAGTTGTTCATATCTGACAACACAGTGAAGACTCACATGCGGCGCCTTTACGCAAAACTGGGGATTCACAAGAAGCAAGAGTTGTTCGCCCTCATAAACAGCTACGTCGAGTGACCCATATTTTTCTTTGCGAAGAGGACGCAGGACGGCTATACTGTACCAGTTTGAACCAAACGCGGCGGCCGACCGGAGGGTTTGCTGCGGCGCGTGAGCAGGAAAGGAAACATCCGTGGCAAGCATTTCTACCGCCGATTTCAAGAACGGCATGTGCATCATCAACAACGGCAAGATGTGCACCATCGTCGAGTTCCAGCATGTGAAGCCGGGCAAGGGCGGCGCGTTTGTACGCACCAAGCTCAAGGACATCAAGACCGGCCGCGTGGTCGACTACACCTTCAACGCCGGCACGAAGTTCGATTCCGTGCGCTTGGAGTCCAAGAAGATGCAGTACCTTTACAACGACGGTGCCGACTTCTGGTTCATGGATAACAGCACGTTCGAGCAGTTGCCCGTTTCCGCTGATATGGTGGGCTCCGCGGCCGACTGGCTGAAGGAGAACGACGAGGCGACGCTTCTGTACGCCGGCGACGAGCTCATCAGCCTGGAGCCCCAGATGTTCGTGGAGCTTGAGGTCACCCATACCGAGCCGGGCTTCAAGGGCGATACCGCCACCAACACGCTGAAGCCGGCCACCCTGGAGACGGGCAAGGAGGTGCAGGTGCCGACGTTCATCGAGATTGGCGACGTCCTGCAGATCGACACCCGCGACGGCCGCGTCATCAAGCGCGTGTAAAGTTCCGCCGCCGTTTCAGTGATCTTGGGCCTCCCTTCGGGGAGGCCTTTTTTGTGCTCCAGACAAAATGCTCTCGCGATTTTTCCGAAATATTGCGTTTGTTAGCGTTCGCAGCCTCGTTTTGGGGCACCGCCCATCCAGTTCAGTGAATTTGGGCATAATTTCTCCGTTATGTCCCCCGTTATGAGCTGAAAACAGGATCCAAACAGGGTCGTTTGGGCCATCTTTACGCTAACAAACGCAATTTCTTGGAAAAGATGGCCATGCAAATGTTCTGGGAGGACGGGATGGCTCTACGAAAGAGCGCGAAAGACTATGCGGGCCCTATTCCCGTGCGAAGAAGGCGAAGGCGACGCCGCCCGGGCCGACGTGGGTGCCGATGACGGCGCCGACCTGCGTGAGGGGCAGATCGTCCGGCGCGGCGGACTCGTCGGCGGCCGCTTCCTCGGCGGCTTTCGCCTGCGCCAGGCTGTCGGCGATGTACTTGCGGGCCGTCGTGTCGGACAGGCCCGAGTAGGCCACCCAGATGGGCCGCGTGAAGTCGATGCCGCCGGCCTCGTCGATCTTCTGGAACACCATGTTTTTCGACTGCTTCGATCCGCGCGCCTTGCCGAGCACCACGACGTCGCCATCGACGACGCCCACCACGGGCTTGATGGAGAGCATGCCGCCCACAAGGGCCGCCGCTCCGGAAATGCGGCCTCCACGGCGCAGGTACTCCAGTGTATCCAGCGAGGCCACGAGCCGGATATCCTTCTTCTCCTGGTTGAGGCAGTAGGCGATGTCGGCGGCGGAAAGCCCTTCGTCGCGCAGAGCCCAGGCGCGCTCGGCCAAGATGCGCTCGCCGATGGTGGCGTTCTCGCTGTCGACCACGAACACCGACTCCTTGAACGGCGCCGCGGCGATGCAGGCGCTCTGGTAGGTGCCGGAGATGTGGCTGGAAAGCGTGATGCAGACGACCTCGTCGCCGGCATCGACGGCCTCTTGGAAGAGGTCTTGGAACACCATGGGAGGGATCTGGCTCGTGCGGGGCAGCTCGTCGGTTTCCACGAGGCGCTCGAAGAACTCCTCGCGCGAAAGGTCGACGCCCTCGGCGTACTGTTCGGAGCCGAATGCGATGGTCATGGGGATGATGGTAATGTCGTGGGCGCGGGCGTAGCCCTCTTCCATGTCCGCCGACGAGTCCACGATGATGCGAATGGCCACAATGCCTCCCTCGAAGTCGTTTCCCTTATTTTATCGTCCGTACGCGGGGCCTCGGCGAGGCGGCGTAAAGGCAAATAAATTGTTCATAATTTGGGAACGGTTTCTCGATTGACAGCGAGCCTCAAAAGTGGCCACTGGGAAGTGTTTAGACTTCCACCAGATCGAGCAGCTCCTGGTGGGAATGGATGCCCAGTTTCGCGTAGACGTGCTTCACGTGGGCCTTCACGGTGTTGCGGGACACGACGAGCGCCTCCTCGATGTAGGCGCGGTCGCGGCCGCGGGCGAGCATGGCGAACACCTCGGCTTCGCGCGGGGTGAGGGAGAACTCGCTTGCGATGGCCTCGCAGCGGGAGGCGAAGGCCTCCTCGGGGGTGCGGGCCGCGGGCATCGGCAGCGGCACTGGCCCCGTTCCAGTGCCCGGTACCGCTTCTGCTCCCGCATCGGCTCCCTTCCCGGCGGCCGTTGCCCCCACCAGCACTGGATCGATGCCGTCGATGGCGCCGGCGAAGGTGAAGCGCTTCAGCCCGATGGTCACATAGGCGGCGAACACCAAAAGCAGTACTGCGGGGATCGCCACCCGCAAAACTGGCATGCTTGCCGCGGCGCTGTTGGCAAGCATGCCCGCGGCAGCTCCCGTAAGCGATCCTAAGGCCGATACACCATTGCCCCAGGCTACCGTTGTGATGGCTCCGAGTGGGTTGCGCGCGGCAATGGTGACCAGCGCCATCTGGGCGGCCATGATGAAAAGGCCGTTGCCTGCGTTCAGCAGCGCCACGTCGGCCGCACCGCTGTCAGCGGCGAGCAGGGGCTGGGTTGCCAGAAGGAACCCGGCCATCACCGCGAGAGCCGACAGCTGCACGAGACCGTCGGCGGGAAAGCGCCGGCGCGAACAAGTCACGTAAAGGGCCACGAGGGCAAGCGGGATGGCCGAGAGAAACGACATGCGCGGTGTGCCTGCCACCTCCCCGAAGCGCAGGGCGAAGCCGAAGGCCACCTGGAACAAAAACAAGCACACGAACAGGGCCGAGAACGGCGCGAGGAACGAGGCCGGCCGCGTGACGGCGATGTCGCTCGGCGAAGGCCGGTCGTGGGCCATGTCGAAGTAGAGGCGCGCCCCCCGGGCCGTGAGCGCGATGGCGGCCAAGGGGAAAGCCAGGAAGAGGGCGGTTCCGACCCACGGGGGCAGAAGCGATGACGCGGGGCTCGCCGCCAGCTGAACGGTGTAGGCCGCAGCGATGATCACGGCCGTCGCGTGCATTTCGAGGCGCGCGAGATAGAGCGCCACCGATATGGTCGCCACCGATCGGCCGATGGAGGCGAGGCTCGCACCCGCAACGAGGAGCGCCGGCGCGGAAAACCCAAGCCCCAGGGACAGAAGCGCGCCGCCGCCTACAAGACAGGCTACCGCCACGGCGACGATGGCGCGCTCCCGCAGAAGGCGCGGGGCGCGGTAGGCCGCAAGCCCAAGGCCGAGCAAAGTTGCTGCCGAGAACGTGACGGAGATGTCGCGGGCGAACATGAAGATCGCGTCGAACTGCGGGAAGAGCGAGCCGTTCATGAGGGAGGTAGTGCCGAGCGTCAAAAGCAGCGCGACGAACCCGCACAAGGGGCTCGCCTTTTCTGCAGTGCATTCCGTTTCCATGTCACTCCCTTTCGCTCCCTTTCGCTCCCTTTCGCCTCCCTCCATTCTACACGCGAAAACCCCCTGTCCGCACGGGACAGGGGGTTCGCTCTTATAACCGCTGGTCGCTGGAGGGGAGGCGCGACCGGCGGTATCCCTTGGGAAGGGCTTGACGAACTGCCTTCGCGGGCTGCGGAATAAACGGCTCGCGAAGGCGAAGGGGTCTTGAAGGCACGGACGCCTTACGCCTGCCCGGTTGCCGCCAGCATGCCGGCGCGGCGGCCGAAGGTCATGGTGCGCCCGCAGGCGAGCCCCGTCAGCAGGTTCGGGTAGCTCACCGAGAAGAAGCCGCCCGAGTCGTTGCCGGTGAGGTACAGGCCCTCGATGGGGTCGCCGTTCTCGTCGCAGGGGTGCATGTTCGTGTCGATGGTGACGCCGTCGAGCGTCGCCAAGAACCACGCCCCGGTGCGCACGCCGTAGAAGGGCGGCGTGTCGATGGCCATCAGGCGGTGCTTCTCCTTGTAGTAGTCGGTGTCCTCGCCGGCCGCGGCCATCTCGTTGTAGTGCTTCCACGAGGCCACGGTGGTCTCCACGGGCAGGTTCAGCTTCTCAGCGAGCTCTTCCATGGTGTCGGCCTTCTGCACGTAACCGTCCTCGATGAGCTTCTCGATCATGCCGTCCACCACCTGCATGGGAATGTTGTTCTTCGCCCCGTTGGGGAAGGGGAACAGCCGGCAGCAGCCCACCTCGTCGAAGGCCTCGGCCTGCGCGGCGTGGTTCGCGTCCCAGATGTCCACGTAGGTCTGGTGCGGCTGCATGATGGTGGAGTGCAGCATGTAGTCGTAGGGGCCGCTCTCGTTGCAGAAGCGCTCACCCTTCAGGTTCAGCTTCAGGAAGGGCTGCTCGCCGAACCAGAACCAGCGGCCGAGCACCCCGTCGCCGGCGTACTGGTCGGGCTTCACGCAGGCGCGGTTGAAGGTGCAGGCCGCGCCGAGCGGGTCCATGGTGGCGCCGAGCCACAGCGCCGCCTTGATGCCGGATCCGGTGGGGTTGCCGCCGGAGCCGGGGGCCGCGATGCGGATCTTCTGGTTCCAGGCCTGGCGATCCTCCATCATCTCCAGGTTGTTGCCGTAGCCGCCGGTGGAGAGGATGACACCCTTGCTGACGTTGATGCGCAGGTAGGGGCGCTCGCCCTGCACGTCGCGGGCGATGACGCCGGTCACGCGGCCGGATTCATCGGTCTCGCACTTGATGAACTCGGTGTACCAGCGCACCTCGGCGCCCTGCTCGGCGGCGTAGGCCAGGATAGATTCGGCGAAGCCCCATTCCTCGTCCTCGGCCACGGCATCGGTCTTTTGCGGACTGTGGCCGGTGGCGAAGGCCTTGTCGCGGCCCGGGTCGGAGGTGTCGCCCACGCCGCCCTCGAATTCCATGACGAGCTTGCCGTCGCGCTGGATGATGTCGGTGAGCCAGTCCACCATGGCGCCGGACTCGTCGGCCCACAGCTTCACCAGGTCGTAGTTCACAAAGCCGTTGGCGTAGCGGACGATGTCCTCAACGGCCTCTTTCTTCTCGATGCGGAACTCAGGGAACTCGTCGAAGGAGGCCTGCTGCAGGCGCGAGTCGATGGCGCCGATGTCCTCGCGGACGTTGTGCGGGGTGCCCTGGCGGTCGATGCCGAGCACGCGCGCGCCGTTCTCGGCAGCCGAGATCATGGCCGGGATGCCGCCGGTGCCCATGCCCACGACGAGCACCTCGGTCTCGATGGTCTCGGCGATATCGGCCTCGTCGATGACGGGCGGCGCTCCCAGCCAGGAGGGGCCGCCGAAGTCGCCGGTGCTCGGGTTGGCGGGATCCGCGGCTGCATAGCCTTGGCCGCATCCGGACAGCGTGCCGGCGGTCAGCGCGCCCATGGCCGCGAGGCCGGCGCCTTTGAAGAAGCTGCGGCGGGAAACGTTACTCTGCATTGGGGGCCTCCCATCCTTCGGGCAGGGTCAGGTCGTGGCACTCGTTGCAGACGAGCACCTGGTTCTCGTGGGCTTTATGGCAGTCGCCACATTCCAGGGCCGCGTCCTCGTGGTTGGCATGCGGGTTGTACTTCTCGTCGTTGCCGGCGAATCCCCACAGGCCCGCGGTGATCTCGTCAAAGGACTTGCCTCCGTGGCACTCGGGGCGCGCGCAGAACTCCTCGCTTGCGAACTGCTTGCCCGTGGCGAGCATGGTGCCGTCCTCAGTCATGGGGTAGTTGTCGGACACCCAGGCCATCGCCTCCGAGATTTGGGTCGTCAGCTCGGCGGTGTGGCAGTCGAGGCACGACTCGCCGGCCTTCGCGTGCACAGTCACGCCCAGCTGCGGGTCGCCGGAGTCGTAGGTCTCCACGTAGTAGTCCATGGGGCTGTGGCAGATGGCGTTGCAGAAGCTCGGCTGCTCGTGCCACACCCAGAACCCGGCGCCGGCCACCACGATGACGGCCGCCACCACGCCGGCGACGATCCACCCGCGCTTGGGACGTTTCTTGGGAGCCGGTCCGCCCGCGGCCGTCGCTGAGCCGGCAGCTGCGGCCGAGCTTGTGTCCGTTGCCGGGCCCGCATGGCTCGGCGCCCCCGCGGCCCTCTTCTCTTCATCGATGCTCATGATCGCTTCCTCCCTTCCTTGTCGTGACAGAAACGATGGCGCCCAGTGTGCGCCGCGCCGCCCCGAAAAGCTATTACCCCAGCGGGGTAAACTTCGCGTTTAGCCTGATGGGGGCGGGGTAGGAAAGCGGGGAGGAGGGAAGCGATAAAGGAGGGGGATAGAAGGTAATGGGGCGGGAGGAGGAGTTTTTGGGTGAGAGTCGAAAGAAAGGGGGGCGGCAAATATGGAAGGGCATCATGCTGCCGGATCGGTTGGCGACGAGATGAAGGCGAAAGGAGAGCGAAAGGTTGGGCGGGGAGGGGACGCAGCGAAAAACGGTTGTTGAATGCGATGGAAGCGCGGCTCAGCAAGCGCGGTGGAAAACTTGGCGTGTCGGATGCGGTGGAAAACGCGAGGCGCTCCTATGCGGCGGGGCTGTCATGGGGGCTTATGGAGAGCGTGTCTTCCGCAAGCCGTAATAGAGTCGCATTTCTATCCTATGACCAGGACTTATACGCTCATGAATGTTGGTTTTGTCGAGGCGATCCCGCCAGCTTTATTCCGCGACAATTCCGTTTATTGTGGTGCGCCATGAAGCTTTACCTCGGTTACATATCGGCTCTTCAGTTCTGGCGCTGGTGGTCTTCTTCTCACCCGCTCGCGCTGCGGGTGTTTCACGACATGCGGCCAGGCGAGACTGGGCATACGCCTTCGTTTCCCGTCCTTTTCGTTCCGTCTCTCCGTCAATGCGCTTTCCGCGATGAGGACGTTATCGACTGCTTACGCGATGCGGGCATTGACGTTTGTCCAGCGCCTGTGCACGTGCTTGTCGAGGGTTCGCAGGGAGCCAGAGACACGCCGGTAGTTAAGAAGCATCGAACAACGGTCGCCTTCCCTCGCGGGTCGTTCGTCAAGGTCGCGCCAAGCGTTCTCGTCAGCTCGCCCGAGCTCTTGTTCCTTCAGATGGCCAAGGCGCTTGCGTTTGGAGAGATGGTCGCGCTCGGGTTCGAACTGTGCGGCTGCTACCCGCTTTCCGACGAGCTGTCGTCGTCTTTGGTGCGCTCGCCGTTGACGACGCCGAGCCGCCTGTCGGCCTTCGTTGCGCGCGCCCGCAACCACGATGGCGTTCAGTTGGCCAGACGTGCCGTGCGGCATGTTATGGCGAAGTCGGCATCCCCTATGGAAACCGAGCTTGCAGCCTTGGCGTTTATTTCTTCGCGCGAAGGTGGTTTGGGTTTGCGGCGCGGTCGCCTGAACGAGCCCATTGACTTCTCCGAGAGCATCCAGCGAGCCTGCGGGTGTCGGCGTGCGGTGTGCGATATTCTCTGGCCCGAAGAGCGTCTGATTTTGGAGTATGACGGTAAGAGGTTCCACGGGACAGACGATAGGGTCAGCCGCGATGCGCGGCGAAAGGACGCGCTTCTGCTGGCGGGCTATGATCTGGTCACCATGACGGGCTCTCAGCTCGGCAATGTATTCCAATGCGCTGAGCTCCTTGATCAGCTGTCAGCGAGAATGGGCAAACCTAAGAAGAAAAGAGGGGCCGGCCATTTGGATCGGCACATGCGGCTTCGCAAGCAGCTGAGGAGCTATCACAACTCCTTCTTGTTTCGTGATGGGAAAGGCCCTGATCGTTGATTCGGATGCGGATTATCGAAGGGGTTGGATTTAAGGTGGCGGGGATGTCGAGAGGGCGATTCCGGGATATTGCGGAAGAGGATCGCGAGAATCGGAAGTTGTTGGGAGTTTCGCGCAGCCGGGACGGGAGAATCGGAAGTTGTTGGGAGTTTTGCGCAGCCGGGACGGGAGAATCGGAAGTTGTTGGGAGTTTTGCGTACTTCTCGGAGCGTTTTGCTTACGAGAGAGGCGGTTTTGGCGCTCGAGACTCCCATCTATTTCCCGATGGCGCTCGAAACTCCCATCTATTTCCCGATTGTGATCGAAACTCCCATCTATTTCCGAAAAATGCCAAGCGGGCAGAAGGCGTCTCTGGTTTTTGAGGCTTGCGGTGGTTGAACTGCGGTGGTTGAACTGCGGTGGTTGAGCTGCGGTGATTGAGCGAAGGGAGCGCTTGGATTAAGGATTGCCGATGCCGCCCCTTGCGCAACCCTTCGGCCGCGTTCGCCCCTCCCGCCGCTTCGTTGATGTTTCTTGTCGGCAAATCGGACGGCGCGGCGCAGGGCCGTGGTAGGCTTCCCCTATAATCCGAAACTTGATCTTTGACTAACCTGTGTATAAGGAGGTGTGAGTTCATGCCACGGCTTCAGATCATGGACACGACCATCCGCGACGGTCAGCAGAGCCTCTGGGCCACCCGTATGCAGATCGGCGACATGCTGCCGATCCTGCCGAAGATGGACCGCGTCGGCTACTGGGCCATCGAGGCGTGGGGCGGGGCGACGTTCGACTCCTGCCTGCGCTTTTTGGATGAGAACCCCTGGGAGCGTCTGCGCGCCATCAAGGCGAACACGCCCAACACGCCGCTCGCCATGCTCTCGCGCGGGCAGAACCTCGTCGGCTACAAGCACTACTCCAAGGAGATCGTGCACCGCTTCATCAACGCGGCGCATCGCAACGGCGTCGAGGTCTTCCGCGTGTTCGACGCGCTGAACGACATCCGCAACGTCGTGGACAACGCCGAGGCCATCAAGGAGTGCGGCGGTCTGTTCGAGGGCGCCATCTCCTACACGATCTCGCCGGTGCACACGCTGGATTCCTACTTGGAATACGGCCAGCAGCTGAAGGATCTGGGCGCCGACACCATCGCCATCAAGGACATGGCCGGCATGCTCACGCCCTATCGCGCCGAGCGCATGGTGAAGGCGTTCAACGAGGAAATCGGCCTGCCGGTGCACATCCACTGCCATTACGTCGGCGGCATGGCCCCGGCCAACATCCTGAAGGCCGCCGAGGCCGGCGTGGCCGTGGCCGACACGGCCCATGCGCCGCTCGCGTTCGGCAACTCGCATCCGGCGGTGGAGATGATCGTGGCCGCCCTGAAGGAGAGCCGCTACGACACCGACCTCGACCTCGATCTGCTGTTCGAGATCTCCGAGTACTGGGAGGAGATGCGCAAGCGCGGTCACTACAAGCGCGGCGTGTCCTCGCTCATCCATATGCAGGTGTACTCGCATCAGGTGCCCGGCGGCATGATGAGCAACCTCATCAGCCAGCTGGAGGTGCAGAAGGCCGCGCACCGTCTGCCCGAGGTGATGGCCGAGATCCCGAAGGTGCGCGCCGAGGTGGGCTACCCGCCGCTCGTGACGCCGATGTCCCAGATCGTGGGCACCCAGGCGGTGTTCAACGTGCTGACGGGCAAGCGCTGGAGCGTCATCTCCAAGGAGATGAAGGACTATGTGTGCGGCTACTACGGCAAGGCGCCGGGCAACATGGACAAGGAAATCGTGGCGAAGGTGGCCGGCGACGCCGAGATCTTGGATCCGAAGATCGCTCCCGGCACGCTGGTGACCACCACCTACGACGAGTGCGCCGCCGAGATTGGCGATTTGGCCCAAAGCGAGGAGGACGTGCTCATGTACGCCCTGTTCCCCAACGAGGCCCGCACCTATTTGAGCAGGCACCGGGTATCCGAGAAAGTCGATTTCATGCTGGAGCAGGAGTCCAGCGCCACCAAGGAGGACGATTACGTGGACATCAATCAGATTCGCGAGCTGGTTCGCGTTGCCGAGGAGAGCGGCGTCGGAGAGATCGTCGTAGAGGAAGAGGGCATGCGCATCGCTGTCCGCATGCCGGGCCAGGGCGCGCCGG
>OLOG01000471.1_pt1 | contig 36560 bp, 36 predicted proteins | sample 1672351 | NCBI WGS metagenome assembly OLOG01 (sample SAMEA3136674, study PRJEB25190) | human gut metagenome | biome: human gut; feature: human-associated habitat; material: faeces | place: Austria | collected 2013 | reverse complement strand
AATCTATCTCTTAACCCACAGCAATCATAGTGGTTGAGTAGATAAGTTTCTACTTCAAAAAACTGTCCACCACAATTCATGGGTACTTGTTTAGGGAGGAAATCCATTATATAGCACGGGGTTTCCAAGAGTTTGTCAATTATGTTCACTTAATCACGCTCCTTTAACAAATTCACATTTCTCAGTTTCAAAAACTGGAATTTATCGCAATATTCCATTCTTGGATTATACTCGCTTATAGATAATTGGTTCATCATATCCAAAAGTTTTCTTTCCATTAACTTCCATGCTTTCAGATACCTCCAGACAACTATCAGAAAACTTTTCCCAAAGCTTAAATGTCATTACCGGTGAAAACTGGCTTGTACTGCCTCCTTCCCAGATTCCATCTTTTTCATGATAGAGCGCCGGTGTGAATTTTTCAGATTTTTTCAATTCAGTGTAGTCAACATTTTTCATAGAATCATATGAAAACGTACTTTTATCTTCTCCTTCCGGTATTTCATAAGAATACAACACAATTCCATCTTCTTTCTCTGTAATAAGGAAAAGATGTGGGGAAGCATGGCGTTTCCCGTTTGTCTCATAGTAGCTTTCTTCCACAACAAATTTACCATTAAAATCTTTAGGAAGGTTCAAAATTTTCTCATTACAGATTGTATTAATGTGTTCTGCATAAGGATATGCTTTTCCTTCTTTCTTCATCTTATCAAACTGCTCTTTATTATTAAAGTGTCCCGTCATCATATCAACAAAAATATCGAGTTTCATCATGTTTTTTACCTCCAAATTATAATTTTTTAATTTTCATGTCCACATTATATAACTCTCTTGTCAACAATACAATAAATTCCAATTTGTTAAATTCATATCCGCATTATAGCATAAAAATAACGACACTGTATATCACTTTCGTAACATACAATGTCGTTACTTTTATTTCCTTCGATACACCAAACAAAACATATTCCTGTATACGATAATATCATATACAGAGTTTGACTTGTTCAGCTTTAGTGGACTAGGCGGGAATCGAACCCGCGTCCAAAAGCCAATTCACATGAGGCTCTCCCATTACAGTCAGTCTTCTTTCATTCCCTCTACTGTGCTCCGACTAACAGGATCACAGTTTCAGTAGCTTCATCAATACTTTAACCGGCACAAAGCTTGACCGGTCAAGGGTCCTGCATGTTTGAAGCCAGGATTCCAGACTACAGGTGATCTAGAGCTGACTGCTGCAAACTAGGCAGCGTACGCTAATTTATTATCTGCGTTTATATTTAAGTTTGTACCGTAAGGTGGTCCCTCCCAATGGCTCCTCAAGCTTCATAACCCCTGTCGAAACCTTTACTAGCCCGGAATTAATTAGCTTGGTTCGAGACTAGGAATCTTCCCAGTCTCGAAATTATATTATATAGTCTCTTATATAAGATGTCAAGTCTTTTTGTACAAGTTCTTATACAATCTTTTATCTTACTTGAAATTATCCAAAGTTTCTTACTTTAAAATCTCTCTGTGCTTCTCTTAACTGATCTCTCTTTGAGATATCCTGTCGTTTGTCGTAGAGTTTCTTACCTTTACATAATCCGATCTGAACTTTCACCAAACTTCCACTAAAGTATACTTTTAACGGAATCAATGTATATCCCTTCTGATTGATCTGTCCGATCATCTTGGAAATCTCAGATTTATGCAATAATAGTTTTCTTGTACGAAGTGGATCTTTGTTGAAGATATTTCCTTTTTCATAAGGACTGATATGCATCTGATGAATAAATACTTCTCCATTATCAATATCAACAAAGGATTCTTTAATGCTGCAGTGTCCTTGCCTTAAGGATTTTACTTCGGTTCCATGAAGTACGATCCCTGCTTCAAAACTGTCTTCTACAAAATAATCATGTCTTGCTTTTTTATTATTTGCAATGAGTTTAATTCCATCCGTCTTCGCTTTGCTCATAATCATCATCCTCCACTAACTCAAAATCAATATTCTTAAGCATCATATCCACATCTTTGACACGGATCTTCGCTTTCTCTCCTAATTTAAATGTCCTTCCAGTTCTTTCTCCTACCATGGAATACGTCTTCTCATCATAGTAATAATAGTCTCCCGGAAGAATGGATACATGCACCATTCCTTCAATCGTATTTGGAAGTTCCACATAGATTCCCCAGTTTGTCACACCGGAAATGATTCCTTCATGTACTTCTCCAATCCTTCTTCTCATGTATTCCGCTTTCTTAAGCTTACATACTTCTCTCTCGACTTCTTCTGCACGGCGTTCCATCTTAGATGACTGTTCTGCTACTTTTGGCAGAATTGCATCGTAATGGCTGAATCGTCTTGTTGTAAATTTATTATGCAGAGTTTCCTTGATGATCCTGTGAATCTGAAGATCCGGATATCTTCGGATCGGTGATGTAAAATGGCAGTAATATCTTGTGGACAATCCAAAATGCATAGAGCTGTATGCAGAATATTTTGCCTGTTTCATGGATCTTAATGTCAAACGACTGATCAATGGTTCTTCTGGTGTTCCTTCGATCTTTGTCAGTAACTTCTGTACTTCCTTTGGATGAATCTCATCATGACTGCTCTTTAAGTAAATTCCAAAGTTTTGTAAAAACACCTGTAACTTATCAATCTTCTCATGGTCTGGAATCTCATGGATTCGATATAAAAATGGAATCTCTCTCCAGTAAAATTCTTCCGCGATCGTTTCATTGGCACACAGCATAAAATCTTCTATGATCTTTGTTGCTGCATTTCTTACCTGTGGATAAACATCAACTGGTCGGCCTTTTTCATCCAAAATGATCTTAGATTCTGGGAAGTCAAAATCAATGCTTCCTCTTTCATGACGACGATGTCTTAAAATGTCAGATAATTCCTTCATTAATTCAAACATTTCTACAAAATCTTCGTATTTGTTACGTTCTTCCATATCTCCATCCAAGATTTTAGCTACGGATGTATATGTCATACGATGATCGACGTTGATCAATGTTTCCGCGATCTGATGATCGACAACCTTTCCGCTTGGATCAACTTCCATGATACAACTTAATGCCAATCTGTCGCATCCCTGATTTAAGGAACAGATTCCATTCGATAGCTGATGCGGAAGCATCGGAATCACACGGTCTACAAGATATACACTCGTTCCTCGTTTTAACGCTTCTTTATCTAATGGAGAGTACTCTGTTACATATTCGGATACATCCGCGATATGTACTCCAAGTAAATAATTCTTTCCTTTTCTTGATAATGTGATCGCATCATCCAAGTCTTTGGCATCTTCCCCATCGATCGTTACCATCGGCCAGTCTCTGATGTCCATACGATCTTTGTGATCAGATGCTTTGATCTCTGATGGAATCGTATCAACCTGCTGCTTGACATCATCCTCAAACTGGGTTGGGATTCCATAGGCTTTCACAATTGATAAAATATCAACTCTTGGATCATCTTTATGTCCAAGAACCTCTATGATCTTTCCTTCTGGACTTCTTCTGACATCTCCATAATCCGTGATCTCTACCATCACTTTAAATCCACTGGTAAGATTCTTACACTGGGATTTTGACACGAAAATGTCGCTGTCAAATCTTAAATTATCTGGAATCACAAATCCAAAGTTCTGGTTCTTCTGAAGAGTTCCTACCACCGTTTTGATTCCTCTCTCCAGAATCTTGACGATCTTTCCTTCTTTTCTTCTTCCAGCGGTTGGGTGATCGTCCAATACCTGCATCAAGACTGTGTCTTCATGGAAGGCTCCGTTCATGTTCTTCTCATGAATGTAGTAATCGTCATCTTCCCCTTCCACAGTTACAAATCCAAAGCCTTTGCTTGTACAGCTAAATGTTCCTTTCACTGTCTTCACACTTGGCGGCATGTATTTTCCGCGTTTACTTACTTCAATCGATCCTTCTTCTACCAGTTCATTTAAAATCTCAACAAACTCATCACGATCTTCTGGTGCTACCTGCATCAGATAGCCAATCTCTCTTTGTTTCATTGGCTGGTAATAAGGATCGTTGATCAACGCTTTAATTTTCTTCTTTCTGTTAAATCGTTTATCTGTCATTATATTCTCCTGTATATTCAACTCTTTTTACTATATATTTAATCTTATGGAAATATCATTTTCATATCGTGAACATCATCTATGATGTTATGACATAAAAAGCACCTCTTAAAACAAGTTTAAGAAGTGCTTATCTTTTCTAAATAAATCTTGAGCAAAGGATTGCTGCTGTTACGAAAAATACGATCGTAAAGAATGTTGTCACTTTGATCAGTGTTCCTTCCTTAGAACGACCTTTGTTCTTGCTCCAGTATGTTCCGCTGTCCATTGCACCGGTTAAAGAACCTAATCCCGCTTCTTTTCCTTCTTGCATTAATACTAATATGATTAATAAAATTGATGCTATAATAAAAATTACAGTTAATGCTGTTTTCACAATATGCCTCCTAATATATTTCCATTCACTGAGGTTTATTCTAACATAGACATATCAAACTTGCAAGGAAAACAGCAACACTTTCGATAGTTTTTACATTTTTATCCTTTTAAAAACCATATTTTTTGCAGCTTCCAAGCTCTTCTTCGATACGTAATAAGCGGTTGTATTTCGAAGTACGATCAGATCTACATGGTGCTCCTGTCTTGATCAGACCTGCATTCGTTGCGACTGCAATATCTGCGATCGTTGTGTCTTCGCTTTCTCCTGATCTGTGGGAAATAATTGTTTTGTAGCCTGATTTTGCAGCGGTTTCGATGGCATCTAAGGTCTCTGTCAATGTTCCGATCTGATTTGGCTTGATCAGAATACTGTTTGCGATATCTTCTTCGATTCCTTCTTTTAAACGCATAACATTTGTTACAAACAAATCGTCTCCGACTAATAGGATTTTTTCTCCAAGACGGTAAGTTAATACCTTCCAACCCGGCATATCTTCTTCATTTAAGCCGTCTTCAATCGAAAAGATCGGGTATTGTTCCACTAATCTCTCGTAATACTGAACCATTTCTTCGGAATTTCGTTTCACTTCTTTTCCGGCCATCTGGCTTTCTCCTGCAAAATGATAAATTTCCTCATCTTCATCATAGATTTCTGAGGCTGCACAGTCCATAGCAATCGCAATTTCTTCTTTGGTCTTGTATCCTGCCATCTCAATTGCACGAACAAGAAGATCTAATGCCTGTTCGGAACTCTCAAGATTCGGTGCAAAGCCCCCTTCATCTCCAACCCCTGTATTTAAATGATCTCCTTTTAGAATATCTTTTAATGTATGATACACGTCAGTTCCCATCATCAACGCGTCTTTAAAGGAATCTGCCCCGACTGGTGCGATCATAAATTCCTGAAAATCAACGGTGTTATCTGCGTGTTTTCCTCCATTTAATATGTTCATCATTGGTATTGGAAGTCTGGATGCAAAACTGCCTCCAAGATATTGATATAACGGTAGACTTAACCCGCTGGCTGCTGCCTTGGCGGTTGCAAGAGATGCTCCAAGGATTGCATTTGCTCCAAATCTTTCTTTGTTTGGTGTGCCGTCTGCTTCTAACATAATCTGGTCAATTTCAATCTGATTGAGTGCATTTTTGCCGATCAGACGGTCTGCAATCTTGTGATTGACATGGTTCACTGCCGTTTCAACTCCTAATCCGCGGTATCTTTTTTCGCGGTCTCTCAGCTCCAACGCTTCGTATTTTCCTGTGGACGCACCAGAAGGGACAATCGTTCTTCCTAAGGCTCCATTTTCTAAAAGTACATCGACTTCTACCGTTGGATTTCCTCTGGAATCTAAGACTTCCCTTCCGATGACATTTTCAATGCATAAACGATTTTTCAATTTTTGTCACATCCTTCTTTCTGAAAATAATAGTGGTATTATTTCCTTGTCAGGATGTTTTTATACATATGATCCCTGAATGAATTTATCTTACATACTCAAAGTAAAATTTCAGATTCTTTATATCTTTATTGAAAACATCTGCAAATTCTCGTTTCTGGTCCTTATTCTGAATTTCTCCATACTCAATTCCATAAGTATATCCTTCATAATATCCGATATAGTCCATCGACGGAATCTTTTTTGACATTTCATCTTCTGGTATCATTCCTTTGATACGATGAATCGCAAAGATCGTCATCTTTACACCATGCTTTTTAGAAGTAAACATAGCATACTTTTCACGTTTTGCATTATTTTTGATCTTTTGCAGTTTTACTGTTTGATTTCCGTATGTAACACTGGAAACATCCTTAATATTTACCATATTTTTAAAACCGAGAGTCTTAAATCCCAGATGCTTTTTATCTCCCCAGCTTTCATTCACATCATCCAAGAAACGGCTGTCAATCTTGCTTCCATCTGTAAATGTTACAGTCACTCGTTGCGATTTCTCATATTTCTGCCATTCTGCTTCTGAAAAATGTTCTCTGCCTTGTTTTGTTACATAACTATGTACGGTTAAGGATAACGGTGTAATTTCAATATCTTTCCACCGACACTTGGAATCCATCACTTTAATATTTTTATTGACAGTAATCTTTTTCGTTTCTGCTTTGGTTGTGAATTTCCATTTTAATTTCCAGTTTCCTTTCGCAACCGTCACAAATTTTCCTTTCTGGTTGCGATAACCAATGTCACTTAATTTTAACTGTACCGTCTTTCCATTGATATTTACACTTTCCCCGTCCTTATTAATCCCACTAACCAGCATCGTATATTTTACTGTTTTTCCATTAACCGCTGCTTGTTTTGGACCATCCATGGTATAGCTGTATCCATTTTTCCCACCTACTTGCAGTTTTTTTCCTTTAAATCCTAATTCCCTTGTTGTTTTTGGCACATTTTTTGCTGTAAATACCACATAAAAACGAGAAGTATCACCAATTGTCTGAGAAATATTTAATGTAACTCCCTGATCAGAAGATTTCGCATCTGATGTTGTTACCATTGTATGTGCACGTTGTTCTTCGCTGCTTTTGTTACACCTGTTTTGAATCTCTGCTTTTTAATGCTTGCTTTTTCCTCTCCTATTTTCTTCATTGTCATCTGATAGATTCGTTTCTTTTCTAACTGTGATAATGCTTCCTGATCTGGACTTTTCATATCATCGATCAGCTCATATAAAGTCTGGTATTCTGCATTTGATACAGCGGTCTCTTCTATATCCTGTGTACTGTAGCCTGATAATATTGACTGACAGATTGTTTTGACTGAAGCACCATATTGATCGATGGCCAGTTCGATTCCATAAGCTGTGTTGGTTTTTAAAAGCTTCAGCATGCGCTCTTCCTCCATCATCCTTCCACCTCTTTTTCCTTTGTTTTTGAAAGATCTTTCACTTACCTATTGGCTGGGTGAGTTGAAAACCCCTCACTTTTTTTGATATTTTTTCATTAACTTTTATTTCTGATAAAAATTATACATCCTATTGACTTATCATTTTAACAGATGTAGTATTCTTTTTGACATAATAATTATATTTACATAATCACAGGGGTAGGTGAACAAACTTGAAATCTGAAACACATTATAAGTATTTAATCATCAGCATTCTTTGTTGGGTTCTATTTATTGCTATTATTTTCCCAACACTTCATTCTCCTCTTGAAAGAGGAATCCAAGCAGTGCTTTTTGTATTTTTTGCATACCAGGGTGGGAAAAATTTTCAGAAATTCAGAAAGCATCATGCTGATTAATTTTTAGAAAAAATGCTGTTGTAACATATGGTAAAGATCGAATAGACATTCTTCTCCGTGTTACAACAGCATTTTTCTTTTACTTATATAATATTCATATTTTACATGTCACTGATATCGATCAAATATATTTCTTTTCCATGTTGAACAAGCATCTTCTTCTCTTTTCCTGCCAGATACATTTGGGTATCATCTCTAAATTTCTTTGGTAGTGTGAATTTCTTATATGTCTTATGTCTTAAATTGCATAAATAATCATTTCCTTGCTCATCATCAAACAAAACATAATCTCCTGCATCATCAATAATATGTACTGTTTTGACATCTGGAATATCAATGGATGTTTCATATGCCAGATGTTTTAAATGTAACTTTCCTTTCTTTTCTTTGTATACATACCATTCGTTGTTTGAATATTGTTCTTTTTGGGAACGATCATCCCATTGTTTTGTTATTTTGGCTGTTTTTAATTCAATCTTGTTCCAGACATTATATTCAGAATTTTTTGTCATGATCGGATCTCCCATTGCTACAATCTGGTCTTTTCCAATAAAACAGATTTCCTCATTATGTGCATATCCATTGATTCCTGGCTGTTTGATCTCTCTTTTTGTTTTCAGATTCAATGCAGTCCAATATCCTTCACTTCTGTAATTTAACAAAATCCATTCCCCATCTGGCGACATCTCCATATTACAGATTTTTGTGTCATCTGTGATCTTTGTTACTTCCCCTGTCTTGAGATTTAATTTTGCAATACATTCTTTTTGTACGATATCATCTTTCTTGTTTACATGATATAAAGAAACATAAATCATATCTTTGTTCCATACTTTCCAGAAAACATCACTGATATTTCCTTTCATATTGTATACATAAATTTCTCCACGAATCACAGCGTATTGAAATGAAAATTTCCTTCCATTATAAATTCCATGGAACCATTTTTTCTCTGGTTTTAATTCTTTTAAATGATTTCCTTCGATTGTATACACTTTGTCTGTCACTTCGATATCGTATTTTCCTTCGTAATGATACTGACAGATAAAGCTTTGATTATGTCCTTGTTTGATTTCCATGTTATCTTTTAGCATAACCTTTTGATTTTTCTTATGATCGCTGACATCTTTGGTTTCTGTCACTTTATGTATGGTCTGTCGCATAAATGTCTTTTGAATCCATTGTCGAAATGTCTTGGATGTCGCTGCTGCCACGGTAACACTTATTCCTAAAGTCAGAAAACAGATCAATGTGATCGTTGCTGCTTTAACCATTGGAGTCATTTGCTTAAATTGTTGTTTATGATTTTGACCCTTTCTCTTTTGCATATCTTCCAATGTTTCCACCAAATATTTGTCATCCACTGCATCGATTGCCTGAAATAATGTTTTTCCCTCATCCTTATTGCATTTCATATCTCAAATCCCTCCTTCTTTAGATATTCTTTTAGCTCTTTTCTGATTCTTAACAGTTTCACTGACATATTCTTTGGAGTTGTTTTATAATCCCGTGCCATTTCTGTGACTGATTGCAAAAACCAATATCTTCTTAGAAATAAAATTCTTTTTTCTTTTGGCAGTTCATCAATGAACTTTGCAATGATCCATTTTAACTCTCGTAATTCAATCTGACTTTCTACATTTTGTCCTTTGCTGATGCATTCTTCTAATTCTTCCAGTGAAAGATCATACTGGCTGTTTCTCTTTTTTGCATGATGATATTCATAGCGTTTGAGTGATAGATTTTTTATGATCCTGCAGATATACGCTTTGAATGGATTCGGTTTCTTGGGCGGTATCTTATTCCACAAGGTAAGCCATGTATCACTGACACATTCCTCACTGTCTCTCATATCGTTTAAGATTCCCATGGAAATGCTTGTACATAATCGTCCGTATTTTTTATCTGTTTCGTGAATTGCTCTTTCTTCACGATTTGTATATAGATCTATGATCTTTTGATCTTCCATATCCTTGCCCTTCCTTTGTTTATTTTTTGATGATCATCTAGTTATATATACGGAATTATTATATAATACTACAAGAAATTTTAATTTTGTAGTTGGCCAACTGTAGATTTCGAGTATATGATAAAAAATTTAAGTGGGTGTGTATGTTGAGTGTTATCGTTTTTCAATTTTTGTAGTGACAGACAGTGTTTATTATAAATACCAATACAGTAAAACACACACCTACCAGTGGTTTCAATAATTTCAGTTCATCAAACTACTCGACAAATCGGTGCTGTAGAAGTCCTTTTACCTTCTGTTAACGAATACAAAAATTATTAACTAGTACCGTATAACATACACGCTGTATAGTGGTTTGAATCACGTAAATTATTTGAATATTATAAAAAGAGATCATGTGTCGGCAACCGTACGGACACGTCTGCACTTAGCGAGTGGATGGTCGTTAGACCATTCAGGAGCTTAGTACAGCTACGTGGGAGTCCGAACGAAAGTGGGTTGCAGACACATGATCTCTTTTTATAATATTCCACCAATAATTTCCGTCTTCAAACTAAAATTTACTATTCAACTTTTACTTTACATATTTTCTTAAAACAAGCAATTCCATATTTGATAAAATTTTTCATACCATCCTGCTTTAATTTTTCCACATAATCCTTCTCTTCAATCTGTTTCAATGCTTTTTCACATGCTACATCCAGATCTCCATCTTCGGCATACTTTATCTCAATTACAATTCCAGTTCTATTGGTCGGAACCTCTACCAATATATCACTGTAGCCAATTCCCGACTCTGCATTTGACTTAATCAGCCAATTTGATTTATATCCCAAAAGTCCAAGCAAAATACCATGATAAAAATTTTCTTTCTTTTCTTTTGCAACCGCTGTGTCACGTATACTAATCGTATTCCATAGATAATCTCCAAAAATCTGTTCTATTTTTTCATTTTCAGGATCTTTATCTACAAATGCACTGCAAAACTCTTCCAGTGTCTTTCCATCATTTCTTGACACGTCTAAAAACCACTCTCTGATTTTCTTTACAAAAAGATTTCTAACCTCTTTATTTGGAATTACCAAACGGTATTTCCCACTTTCCGTATGTCCATTATGCGTTAAATATCCTGTCGTAAAAAGCACACTCCATAAATTTTCTATGTTTTTATCAAGCTCATCATACTGATCATTTAAGATTGATAAAACCTCAAAATTGTTAAGACCTGTAAAGATGCTTTCCTTAGAAATTCGCATACAACCTGTCAAAACAGCAAATTGTAAACTATCATTTGTCTTTAATGCCATTCCAAAAAGACCTCTGATCAGTGACACCATCTCTCTGTAATAACCATTCTGAAAAGCCTTATCCAGTGGAACATCATACTCATCAATAAGAATGATCGCCTTTTTCCCAAAATGTTTATACAATAATTGTGATAAAACCTGAAGACTTGATATCAGCATTTTTAATTCAAATACAATTTTTATACTTTATACTTTAATGAAATATCCAAAAATGCATTCACCTGCTCAGCAGTCTTTCTCTCTCCAAAGCATGTATGTCCTGTATCCAGCCCTTTGATCTGTTTCATTTCTTTTTCATTTAATTCAAAATCAAAGATATCCAGATTTTCTTTCATTCTGACTGGATTTGCAGATTTTACAACTGGTACGATTCCTCTCTGGATCATCCATTTCGGCAATAAATTTATTTATGATTATTAACTCTCGCCTGAATTTCGTCAAGCGGTAATTTCTGCGGACATACGCTTTTACATGAAAGTGACTGCCCACAATAGTTAAAGAATTTCTTTTGATACTCTTCTTTCATTTCTTTCTTATGTTCATCTCTCGTATTCTGCTCAATCGCACGATATGCTTCTACCATCGCTGATGCTCCCGAAAATTGCTCTCCAGAAAGGAAATTCGGGCATACTTCCAGACAACATCCACATTGCAGACACTGACCTGCTTTATATTGCAGATCACGGTTCCATGTATAATCTGACTGATTTTTCTCCATCAGCCATAATTTCATTTCCTTCATTGTCTCAAATATCATACTCCTGTCAACCATAAGATCTTTGATAACCGGAAATTTATGAAATGGTTCCAGATGAATCTTTCCACGTTTTGCAGCTTTTCTCAAAAATACGCTACAGGCAAGTGACGGATATCCATTAATAAGCATTGCGCATGCTCCACACTTTTTCTCAAGACAGCCGCATTCCCATGCAATCCTATCTGTCTTTGCCTCATTTTTATTGACTTCTGTTAACCAGTCAGCGATTGTTAAATTCCCATCTCCTTCATAGTTGAATGTTTGAACATATGATTTCTCGTCAGAAGACTTCTGTCTTTTTACTGATATTTCAATCGTCATCTGATTCACCTGCTTTCTCGAAGTATATCTCAATCTCTCCATTTACCAATTGTGCGATCGTCTGTTTTTGATATTCTTCGTATTCTGATGGATAATCACTTCTTTGATGTGCTCCACGACTTTCTTTTCTTGCTTTTGCACATAAAATCATTGCTTTTCCTAAGATACAGCGTTCTCTCAATGACACATTTTCTGACTTGGTTGCTGTCATATCATATGTATTCTTAGTTTCTTCCAGCAATCTGTCCAATTTCTCTCGTGCATCATTTAATATTTCTTTATTGCGGATAATTCCTAATCCTTTTTTCAGAATATCTTGAAGTTTTTGGAGATTTTCTATATAACTTCCTTCCACTGATTGTTTCTCATTATTGTTTGTGTTTGTGATCTCAGGGAGTTCTGTAATTTCTTTATCTTCCATTGCAGATTTTGCCGCGATTCGTCCTCCATACAATGCCCCAAGTAATGAATTTCCACCTAATCGATTTGCTCCATGATACTGGCAAGCACATTCTCCTGCTGCGTATAGATTTCTCATCGATGTACGATGCTTGGCATCCACCCATATACCACCCATAAAATAGTGAATTCCTGGCATCACTGGAATTGGTTTCTTTCTTGGATCAATTCCTAGAAAATTCTGACAATCTTCCATCACACCTTTTAATTTGGCACCTGCTGTTTTTTGATCCAGATGACTCATATCAAGATAAATCTGTTTTCCTTTCTGCATTAACATCCATTCTTCTTTTGCGATCACATCTCTTGTCATAAGATTTCCAAGTTTCGGGTATTTTTCTTCCATAAAATAAAATGGTTTTCCATCTTCTAATACATATAATCTTCCACCTTCCCCACGAACCGCTTCTGTGATCAGCATATTTTTTGCGTGAAGTTTTGCTGTCGTTGGATGGTATTGAATAAACTCTCCATTGGAAAATTTAACTCCTAAAGCAAAGAGATTGGCTGTCACTGCACCAGTATTCCTTACAGAACCGGTTGCATTGCCAAACATCCCATTTAGACCGCCTGATGCTACTACAACTTTCCCGTATAATATCTTTTCCTGCCGTGTAACTTTATGGGTCAAAATACATCCATATGCCTGTTTCTCATCACATAATAATTTCAAAAACTCCCAGCCAGTCAAGCGTTCGATCAACCCTTCTGCCTCATATCTTCGTACCTGGTCGATCAGAACATACATCAACTGTTTTCCCGTATTGGATGCCGCAAAAAAAGTCCTTTTTACCGACTGTCCGCCAAATGCCCTGACATCTGGTTTCTTATCTTCATTCAGTGTAAATGCCATTCCTGCTTCAAATAAATCTTTTATGATCTTTGGAGCTTCTTTTGTCATTTGATGCACCGCTTTGGAATCTGCAATATATCTTCCCGCTTTCATTGTTTCTTCTGCGTGAAGTTCCGGGGAATCTTCTTGTGTATCAACTGCTGCATTGATCCCGCCTTCCGCCATGACTGATTGTGCACGTTCCGACGGCATATCTGATACCAGAATTGATTTTGTTCCATTTTTTGCAAATTCAAGTGCCGCACTTAATCCTGCTGCCCCTGACCCTATAATAATCATTGTTTCTTTCATTTTTCTCACATCTGCCATTGTATATAATATGCAACTACTGCGATCGTAAAAAATATCATCATAATCGACAGTACCAGCATCCAGTCAACAGTTCTTTCTTTAAATTTGATCGTTCCTTTGGCGATCAGCATTGATCTTATACTTACCATAAGATGAATAAAAATCGATAAGATCAACAAAACCTGTGCCGCCAGCCTGCCCATGGTAAATTCCTGCAAGAAAAATTTACCATTTACACTTGTAGTATATGCTGTGATATGTAAAGTAAGCAACAGCAAGATCGCAATCCCTGAAATTCTCTTTATCCAAAATGCTGCATTTTCTTTGAAAAACCATTGTCCTGTTTTCTTTGCCGTTTTGAATGATGGAATCGTAGAGATGATTCCCAAAATTCCATGCAAAATCACAGTTCCAAATAAAATCCATGAAAGAGGCTTTAAAGATATCTTACTGATTCCAAGTAACATCAGACTTCCCATCAGCGCATGGAATAAAAATAACAGGATGATCACTCTTGCCAGTAAATTATTCCATTTTCTCACTTCTTCTCCTCCTTCATCAAAAACAAGTCAAAATGTCCAGCATGTACCAATGACAGCATCATCGTTTCACTGCATTGCTTGATGAATATTTTATAGCCTTGTTTTTTAAGATTATCAGCTACATTCTGCACTGCTTTCTGATATGTCTTATTTTCCTTGTTGGATAATAAGATGATATTCTGTTTTTTTGAAAACTTTGTTTTACTCTTTAACAGATGATAGGTGCTGTTTTTGGTTGTAATTGATACTTCCTTATACTCTTTTCCTGATAAGGCAATATCATCTTTTGTATAATTCCAGTCGGAAACTGTCTCATTTCCTTTATCCTTGCTGTTTTGCTTTGATCTTTTAGTTGCTCCGCTGATCGCATCCATTACAGAAAAATTTGGATTGTAACTGATATTATAGAATAACATAGAAATTCCTGTAACAATTACCACAAGACCTGCTGCCACAAATAGCATGTGCTTCATTTTTTCTTTCATAAATTATTGCTCCCTTTATTATAAAAGATCAGAAATCAAATGTTAACGGATCAAAACTTGTCCTGTGATTTTCATTCATACGATTTAACTCTTCCATATCTTCTTTCATAATCTCAAAGTCAAAAACATCCATATTCTGCTGTAATCTCTGCTTATTTTTGGATTTGGGAATTGGAATGATTTCTTGTTCTATATTCCATCTTAATAATAATTGAGCCGTTGTTTTCTTATATTTTTCTGCAATCTGCTCTATTTTTTTATTTTCAAGATTTCCTCTTAATAAAGGTCCCCATGCCATGATCTGTATATCATTTTCTTTACAGAAACTAATCAGGAAGATATCTTCTCTTGGAATTTTATTTTCTTTTAAGGCATCTCCTAATGACTGTTCATTTTTGTACATCTGAGCGGTGTCATATAGACGGTATCCACTTTGATAGGCATATTTAACTGCATCGTTCATTTCTTTTCCAGCTTCCATTTTATAGACACCTAAGCCGATTTCTGGAATTTGTATTTCATTATTTAGTTTAAACATTGTTGTCTTGCTCCCTTCTGTAACATGAAATGTGCTTTTCTTCAAAGTTATTATCGCTTATTTTGTGACTTTCTTCAAGATTTTGAATTTCTTTCTCCATATATTCTATAAACTTCCAGCTTGCCGGAGTCAGTTTTGTTCTATCTTTGATTGCATTTCCGATTTCATGGGTATTAACAATACTGCTTGTTGTCACTGGATTTATTACTTACCCTTGTTCTATTTTCACAAGAATATAAAGAAAATAATAGCAGCAGAAACAAAACTCCCTTTTTGCTTCTGCTGCTATTATAAAAATGATGATGTCCTATCAAACATCTTTCTCTAATTCATGAATGATCTGCTCTGTATCTAATGGTTTTGTATAATAGTATCCTTGTACAAGATCAACACCCCATTGTTTTAACAGATCAATCTCTTTCTGAGTTTCCACTCCTTCTGCTACAACTTTATGTCCAAGATTCTGCATGACTGCAACAATATTTTTGTATAATAGAGCAACTTGGTCATCGTAGCAGATTCCTTTTAACAAAGAGCGGTCCAGTTTGATCGTTGAAAATGGTAGTTTTAGTACCGTATTTAGATTCGCATATCCAGATCCAAAATCATCCAGGCAGATTTGAATTCCTGACTTTCTGAAATCTGCGATCGTCTGGTATAATGCTTCACTGTATTCTGTCGCAACAGTTTCTGTGATCTCAAATTGAAAATATGAAAATGGTATGTCAAATTCTTCGATCGTACAGATCAGTTTTTTGCTATATCCTGATTTTAATAATTCCAATGGAGACAGATTATACTTTATACTTTCAATCTTGTCCATGATCTGTGGATGCTCTTTTATGAACTTACAAACCTTTCGGAATTGAAGATACCCAAGCTTTGCAATCTGTCCATGTTTCTCTGCAATTCCGATAAAAACTTCTGGTGAGATCATCCCAAGTGACGGATGTCTCAATCGGCTTAATGCTTCCATTGTACGATATCTTTTTTCTTTTAGATCATACAGTGGCTGATAATATACTTCAAAAAGATCCTCTTCGATCGCTGTCGCCATATATTTTTTAACTTCCTGTTCATAAAGAAATCCTTCTTTTGTATGTTGATCATTCTGAATCAGTATCGTTCTGTCTGATTTAGGTTTTAACTGTACCAGATATTCTAGATAATCAATCAATAAATCCATCTCTTTCATTTCTTGAACGTTGATGATACCACATATCGCAGCGGAAAAATTAATCCGTTCCCCTTTTACTTTAAAAGGCCGTTCAAATAGTTGCATGATCACATCTTTATTCCTTTCATAATCCATCAATGACGATGTGAACACAAAAAAACGATTTCCATGGATTCTGAAAACATGATTTGCTTCATTGATCTTGTGAAGGTATTCAGCAATCTGGATCAGCAATTCATCTCCTGTTGTAGCTCCATATAACTTATTAACTTGTTTTAGTTTCCACAGATCGATCATAAGCAGATGCAACTCTCTCTTTCTCTTGATCTGCTCTGGAAACCATCGCCTGAAATAACCTTTAGAATACGATCTGGTCAGGCTGTCTATATATAACTGTGGATTATAAAGTACCCAAAACAAGATCGTAATCCCTAAGGATAACCCAAATCCTGTCACTAACAAAGATTGAAATTTCATCTGTACCGTAACACAGATCAAGGCAACTCCAAGGAATTCCTTAATCGCTCGAAGTTCATTCTTCTGATATTCTTCTTGATTGATAAAACAATTTATAATGACAACAGCTATACAGATCAATGTAAAAATATATGTTACCAAATATGCTTTTCCATGAACATACTGCCCCTGTGCATTGCAATAGAAAAACTGTTTATGAAAAACATTGGTCACGATAGCTAGTTCCATACACAGTATTAGTACTGCCATGATCTTTATATTTCTTGTTCTTATATCTTCATCACAATGTCTTAATGCCTGTGTATAATTAAAGAAAATATATACAACAATCATCTGCAGGATATAAAGCATCGTGGAAAAAAAGATCATCCACGAATTATAAGCAGGATTACTTTTTACCAATAGTATAGAGCTTAACAGATCAAAGATGATATCAAATATTCCTGCGATGATCAAAAACCAGAACGTTCTTCCACTGATATTATTTAGTTTTTTATAACGCTGAAAATGAATCAACAGAGATATTAAAAATATAAGTCCTGCGATCAAAAAATCTATGTTATAATCTGTCATTTATATTTCTCCTCTTTTTGTTACAATACATATCCTGATCGGCCTCATATTTCCAATCACTGATCTTCTTTTGTTTTCCTTCTGTATCTTTTAAGAAACTTACCCCTCTTGCAATTGAAAGATAATATCTGTTATTTCTATTATACTTTATGATTTCATGATCCATTTGTTTCAATAATTCATCCATATTCTCTATTGAATCAAAAATAAGCACACAAAATTCATCCCCGCCGATCCTGTAACATTTTCCATATGCTGCAAATACATTTTTTATACACTGTGCCGCAGAAATGATCAATTCATCCCCTGCATTATGTCCATAAAAATCATTTATATTTTTTAATCCATCTACATCCATAAAGATCAATGCAACATTATCGTAATCTTGTGCGTGATCCTCAATGTCTTGAAGCTGTTCCTCGAATGCAGTCCTGTTGTTAATACCTGTCATACGATCTTCTTTTAGTAGTCTTTCATAAACTTCGAGCTCAGATCTTGTTTTCGCCTGTTCAACTAGATTTACGAAAATACTGATCAATAACAACAGTTCAAAGATCAAAACACCCACTTCAAAAATGGTTCCATAAAAAGGAACCTCAGGTTTCCAGTACATGCATAATGATAATACCCCTGCAACAGCCATGATCCCAAAGGCATTCATAATGATCTTAAGTTCGCTATCTTTTGTTCTTCGGTATTCTTTTATCATGAGAACAACAATGGTTATTACAGCAACAAACAAGAGCACATGTGTTACGAACAGCATCTGGACCATATGGATTTTCAGACATTTGTTTAAAATTCCCTGAATCAACGCGTTCGCATAAAATAACAGATTGATCATATCTAAGACTTTATATTTTTCAAAATCCAGTGTGTTTTTTACAAAATGAACCATCGGTACTGACATCAGCATAAATGCATAAAAAGAAATCATTCCTGTCAGTGCCGGAAATGATGTATATTCCTGTGCTAATGCTGAATCTGACAAAAACCAGATTCCACTTAATGCCAGAAATGCTGCTATGTTTAAAAATCTGGCACTGTTTAATTTAAAATGCTTCAGATAAATTCCTGTGATCAAAGCTACAAAACTTAAGAAAAACATGATCGCGATCATCACAATACCGACTATTTCCTGTTGGACATGAAATCCCATAACTACATCCCCACGTCCAACTAAAATATCGCCAAGATCATAGATTCCGTTGCTTCCGTTCTGATATATAATCTTGATAACGGTTCCTTTTTCCCCTTGTTCTGGGATTCTCGCATCGCAGCTTAATTTGGATTTCATTTGATCATTGCGATGAAAATTAGAATCACTGTATTGATAGATCAACTGCTCTCCAGCATAAATTCTGACTGAATATTTTGCTGCCTTTGTTGTCATCAGATATCCTTTGTATTTCTGGGCGATCGTATCATTATATAGTACAAGTTTTCCTTGCGAATCTGCCTTTATCTTCTGATTTAGATCTACTTGCACTTTTTTATTATCTTGTATTCGATACCACCCTGTTGTCTCTGTTAATTTTCCTTTTGTATTCTTTACCTCTTTTTTTATGATCCCTATGCAGAGTAACGTCATGACAACGATCACACAACAGAGTAACATTCCTTCTGTTAACTGAATTAATTTTTTCTTTTTATCCATATATTTCCCTTCTCTTTTTAGATTTCCAATATACTCATTATAAAGGAAAAAATGACCTCTGACAATATTAATTGAACGTGGATCGTGACTATTGATGAATAAGCGAGACTAGAATTTATAATAAGGTTTTTACGTCCTTATTATATTTTCTGGTTTCTTTTTTATTTTAGAGGATAAAATATGAAAGAAAAACACTACATAAAGAAAGTACTTAACAATAATGTGGTATTTTCGAAAAATAAAGATGGAAAAGAACTAAACAAAGAGTTAAATGATAATCTTTATGTAACTCTTTGCGACCATATTTATTATGCTGTTGAAAGATACCATAAAGGTCTGATTTTTCAAAATCAATTAGTTTGGAAAATCCGACAATCTGCATCTGCCTGTGACTGATCCAGCTTTCTGATCGGAGCTTCCATATCCTGTGAATGGTTTATTTTCTGTTCAATACGCTTTAATTCCTGCTGTTTTTCCAGAACAATCTTTTTTTGCTGCATCAGTTTTTCTTCAATGTTGCTTATATCCTTATTTTTTAAGAAGTCCTCTATTTCAGCTAATGGCATATCTAATGCTCTTAAATATCTGATGGTATTAAGCACTTCAAACTGTTTCGTTCCATAATAACGATAGCCTGTATCCGGGGAAGTATATTCTGGGTGAAGCAGTCCAACATTCTCATAATGCCGCAGACTGCTGACACTGATATGAAAAAGTTTTGATACCTCACCTATAGAAAATAGCCCTTTTCTGTCCATATCATCACGCTCCCTTCTTTATCGGTTCTTTATGGTATATCACATAAAACGCCATCACACAGATTAACACTGATAACAACGAACCGGCTGCTGTTGCAAGTCCCATCGGAAACAATGTTGTTTTAAATATCCTTGATGTCAGATAAACTCCCGGAATACGAACCAGTACAATTGCCAGAATGTTATGTAAGAATGACAATCCAGATTTTCCACAGGCACAGAAATAACCACTGAAGCTAAAATGAATACCGGCAAAAATACAGTCAAAGATATAACCTCTCAAATACTGACTGCCAAGCCTTATTACATCTGCTCCATCTGATGTATTACCATCAGCAAACAAAGAGACGATTAATCCGGCAGTAAATTGAATTGTAATAGTTACTAATATTCCGAATCCAACTGCAATCAGTACAGCATACCGCAGAGTTTTAATTGCTCTTTCCGGTTTATTCGCCCCAATATTCTGTGCTCCAAGAGCTGAAACAGTAGACAGCATAGACGACGGAACCAGAAACAGAAAACTCATGATTTTCTCTACAATGCCTACAGCGGCTGCATCATTTAATCCTCTTTGGTTTGCAATAATCGTTATCACAATAAAAGCCACCTGAATCAGACCATCTTGCACAGCGATTGGAATACCGATAGATAATATTTTCCCCATAACTGGTCTATGAGGTCTGAAATCTGTCTTAATAAGAGCAATACTTTTTCTTTTTATAATGACAATCAAAGATACCATTACGCTGATTGCCTGAGAAATAGTTGTTCCAAGTGCAGCACCCGCAGGACCAAGTTTAAATGTCCCCATAAAAAGATAGTCTAATACAATATTGGAAACACATGCCACAGCAATAAAATACATTGGGCTTTTACTGTCTCCCATACCTCTAAAAATAGAACTGATAATGTTATACGCTGTGATAAATGGAATACCAATAAAACAAATTATCAGATATGTGACAGTACCATTTACAGCCTCCGCAGGAGTAGACATTACTGATACAATCTGGCGTACCAGCATAAGCAGCAATGCCATTCCAACGACAGCAACGCCCATGAATAAAACTATGGTATTACCAACCGTCTTAGATGCCTGTTTTTTATTATCAGCTCCAATTGCCTGTGCAATACTTACTGTTGTGCCCATAGCAAGACCTACAATCATAACTGTTATCATATGCATAATCTGTGAGCCAATAGATACCGCAGTAGTACTTGCTACACCGTTATATTGTCCGATAATAAACAAATCTGCCATTCCATAGAGTGTCTGTAAAAAATAAGAAAGCAGATACGGAAGGGAAAACAAAATTACATTTTTGAATACACTTCCAGTTGTAAGATTTTTTTCCATAACATTTTCCTCTTTCTTATTCTGATATGAGCATATTATAAACTCTATATCGGTTGTAGAGTCAATAGACAGTTGCAAATTTTATAATTTTATTTCTGATACGATTTTGATAATAATTATCAATTGCATTTATTGACGAACAAATGGAAAAACCGTATAATGACTTTCCGTAAGAAATTGATAACACGTGTTCATTTCACATTAAATTAAAAGGAAAAAGATTATGAAAAAGAAAAATTTTCAAAAACGTATGCAAACACTTTTGTTGGCAACTTGTCTTTCTACTTCTATGCTTGTCCCTAGTATTCCAACATTTGCTGCTGATGCAACCTCTCAAACAGCTTATAAAGATGGAACCTATGAAGGCAGTGGAAGTGGATTTGGTGGAAAGGTAACACTTCGTGTAACAATTCAAAATGGTAAAATCACTTCTATCAGTGAGGTTTCGCAATCTGAAACTTCTTCTTACTGGAAAGAAGCAAAAACGCTTTTTTCAACGATTATCGAAAAGCAATCTGCAGAAGTCGATACGATAACTGGTGCAACAAAAAGTTGTGATGCAATCAAAGAAGCTGTTCGGCAAGCTTTAAATTCTGCATCCTCTGCTACAAATACACCAGACAGTTCCATTTTTGCATCAGGAAAAGGGACAACAAAATCTCCTTTTCTTATTCAAACAGCAACACAATTTAAAAACTTCGCAAAATCTGTAACTGGCTCTATAGATTACACTGGTTATACAGTGAAATTAGCAAATAATATTGATATTTCTGGTTCTGATTGGAATCCAATTGGTGGAAGCAGTACAAAATTTAACGGAATTTTTGACGGAGCAGGATACACGATCAACGGTTTGAAAGAAGGTACAAGTAAAACTCCTCGTGTTTTAGATAAAACAAATACTTATATTGGCCTTTTTGGAAAATTAGGAGCTAAAGCTATTATTAAAAATATCAATCTTTCAAATGTAAATATAAATGTATCCTATCCAGAACTCTTATATGTAGGTGGTATCGCTGCAACTACAACAGGCAGTGGAGATGGCAGAACCGGAACTCAAATTAATGGATGCCGTGTTAATGGAAATATCAAAGTCCAAAATGAGCGTGGAAACATCTGGACCGGAGGTCTTGTTGGTATGCAATTTCGAGGTTCCATTTTAAACTCTGTTTCTAACGTAAATGTCAGTGCTTCTGAAACTACAGATACAAGCTGGGGAAAAACAGATGAGGAATATTGGGTAGAAGTTGGTGGTATTTCTGGCTTAAATTTCTGGGGTCTTATTGCAAATAGTTATGCAACTGGAGATTGTTATGCAAAATTTGAAGATGCTAACGATCCGGATGCTTCTTATGCTGCCGTTGGAGGACTTGCTGGTTTAGAGTGCGGTGATGAACTGAATAACTATGCTACTGGTAATGTAACATCTGATAAGAAAACAAAATATATTGGAAGTTTACAAGGTCTTGTAGAAGGAAATGCACAGATTAAAAATAATTGGTATAACAATACAAGCCAAATTAAAAATGCAGATTCTATACCCAAAGCAAATAATACAAATATTATGGTATGCAAAGAAGGAGATGCAGTTATTGCAGATAATAATTCTGGATTTAACCCATCCAAAGATTCATCTGTTATAAAATCTTTAAACAAAATCGCTAAAGCACCTACGATTGATCTTTCTAGATATGGAATTTCTTCAAGTGATCTGGATTCCTGGAGATACAGTACAATTCAAAAAGCTCCTGTTCAGATTCATTCAGGCAATCCAATGAAAAAAATTGCTATTAGCAAGTGTAAGATCAGCGGTATCACAAATAAAATTTATACAGGAAAATCTGTAACACAAAAACCTAAAGTTACTTATAATGGACAAAATGCTACTTTTACTTTATCCTACAAAAATCGCAAAGATATTGGAACACAAACAGTGGAAATTAAAGGAAATAATGATTTTTCTGGAACCAAAAACGTTTCCTACAAAATTCTTCCAGGTAAAGCTAAAGTTAAAAAAGCTTCTATTTCTAAAAAAACTTTAACTATCACTTACAAAAAAGTAAAAGGTGTCAAGAACTACCAAGTTGCTGTAAAAAAAGGATCAGGTAAATGGAAAACATATTCTGTTACTGGCATCAAGAAAAAAATACGTAAAACTTCTACTAGAAAAAAATATAAAGTTAAAGTTCGTGCATATAAAAAAGTAAAGGGTAAAAAATATTATGGAGACTGGTCAAAAACTGTTTCTGCAAAGTAATTCAGGTAAGACTGTAAAGCCCTAAGATTTTATACTATCAAATAGATTCGTCACTTGATTTATTGAACGATAACAAAACACCCTGTATAATTACAGAAATAAGGGGCTGTCGGTTAATATTAACCGACAGCCCCCTTTGTTTTGCTTTGATAGCTATATCTTAGAGTATCCTTTTTGTAATGTCAAGCATTTTTATTTATGCATTTCTTGAATTGCCGCCATAAATAGTTCGTACATGTCGTCTTCACCACTAAGTTTTGGAGAATTTTCTCCACCTCCATTGGTGCTTCTTCTCATCGTTGCATAAAATTCTTCTCCTGCATTGATCAGTTCCATTGGATAAATCTCATATCCAAATTCCTGACATTTGCTACAAAAAGCTACGATAGGATCTTTTTCCTCTTTTGTCGCTAACAAAGAATTTCTGATCTTATCATCATGCAGTGCTTTTTCCTGTAATTCTTCTAACTTTTCATATACGTCCATAATGTTTCACTCCTCTCTTGCGATTTTTACTTGATTATCATTATACCATCTTTCATGAATGTTCAGCCAATCTGCCCAACTTAAAAAGGCGCTTGTGATCTCTCACATGCGCCTTTGCTGTTATTCTTATTATATCTTCTTTTCCTGATTCTTTCAAGATGTCTTTGAGAAAATCTTATTTTACGATCAGGGATTTTCCTGTCATGTCTGCTGGCTGTTCCATTCCCATTAATTCGATTAATGTAGGTACAATATCAGCTAAGCATCCACCTTCTCTTAATTTTAATCCTTCTTCAGCATTTACTAAGATAAATGGTACTGGATTTGTTGTATGTGCTGTAAATGGAGCTCCTGTTTCGTAGTCTTTTAACTGTTCAGCATTTCCGTGGTCAGCACAGATGAACATCTGTCCGTTTACTTCTTTGATTGCTTCTACAGCATCTCCAACGCATTTGTCAACTGCTTCTACGGCTTTGATCGCTGCTTCTTCGATTCCTGTATGACCTACCATGTCACTGTTTGCAAAGTTCATGATGATAACGTCATATTTGTCAGATTTGATAGCTTCTACAAGTTTTGCACCAACTTCTGGAGCGCTCATCTCTGGCTGAAGATCATATGTTGCTACTGCTGGAGATTTTACTAAGATTCTGTCTTCTCCTTCATTTGGTTCTTCAACTCCACCGTTAAAGAAGAATGTTACATGAGCGTATTTCTCTGTTTCAGCTAATCTTAACTGTTTTAATCCGTGCTGTGCAAGGAATTCTCCAAATGTATTCTTGATCTCTACTTTGTGGAATGCCACTAATTTGTTAGGGATTGTTACATCATATTCTGTGAAGCATACGAATGTTGTCTTGAAGTATCCGTTTGGACGATCGAAGCTGTCAAATTTGTCATCACAGATAGAACGTGTAATTTCTCTTGCACGGTCTGGTCTGAAGTTGTAGAAAATGACAGAATCATTTTCTTTTAATGTTGCAACTGGTGCACCATCTTCAACGATAACTGTTGGTACTACGAATTCGTCTGTAACGTCTTCTTTATAAGAAGCATCGATTGCATCGATTGCGCTGGCTGCTTCATTTCCCTGTCCCATAACGATTGCGTTGTATGCTTTCTGTACACGATCCCATCTGTTGTCACGGTCCATTGCATAGTAACGTCCAGAGATAGATGCTACTTTACCTACTCCGATCTCGTCCATCTTTGCTAATAATTCTTCGATGAATCCTTTTCCTGATGTTGGAGCTGTGTCACGTCCGTCTAAGAATAAATGAACGAATACGTTTTCTAAACCATTTCTCTTAGCCATCTCAAGAACACCGTATAAGTGTGTATTGTGGCTGTGCACTCCACCATCTGATAATAATCCAAAGCAGTGTAATGCAGAATTGTTCTTCTTGCAGTTTTCAATTGCTTCTAACATTGCTTCGTTCTTAAAGAAATCTCCGTCCTGGATCTCTTTTGTGATTCTTGTTAATTCCTGATATACGATGCGTCCTGCACCCATATTCATATGTCCTACTTCAGAGTTACCCATCTGACCTTCTGGAAGTCCGACTGCCATTCCAGATGCATTTCCTTTTACAAATGGGTATTCTTTCATTAATTTATCCATTACAGGAGTCTTTGCTTCTGCTACTGCATTTGCTTCTTTGTTTTCGTTTAATCCATATCCGTCTAAAATCATCAGGACTGTTGGTTTTTTACTCATTATTTTCTCCTTCATTTCCCAAAAATTAATCTTATTTTATGTCCGTTAATATTATAACGATTTTCTTCTTGAAATTCAACTATTATATGATTGTATTTATGGACGTACATTCTGATTCGGAGTATAATGAATTCAGATACAATTTTATATGACTGATATGTTTGTTCATTTTTCATTACATATTAGTTTTTACAGATTCGGAGGTGCTTATATGCTTCATGAAGTTAGTTTTCATTCCTTTAATGATCGTGATGAGGTGCAGGGCTGGGTTTATGTACCTGCCTGCAAACCAAAAGGAATTGTGCAGGTCATTCATGGATTCGGGGAACATTCCCGCCGTTATTTCCATATGATCGTAAAATTTATGGATGCCGGATATATCGTTGCTGCAGATGACCATGTTGGCCATGGAAAAACCGCCATGTACAACGATACCTGGGGTGACTGGGGAGACGCTGGTTTCCATACGATGATGGAAGATGAGCATAAGTTAAAAGAAATCGTTAGTGAAATGTACCCTGATCTTCCTTATTTTTTGTTCGGACACAGCATGGGATCTTTTATTACAAGAGATTTTGCTGCAAAATACGGGGAAGAACTTGCAGGAATCACAATCTGTGGGACTACCGGACATTTCCGTGGGGCCGTGGAAGCTGAATCTGCCTTGTTAGCTGCCGTGGCTGAAGGAAAAGGGAAAGAATCTGACCCTTCCTTTACGGCTGATCTGATGGGCTGGATGTGTGAGCGTTGTGGCGACGTTTCCATTGGAAATGAATGGATCTGTTCTGATCCTTATGTTCAGCGAGATCATGCAGAAGATCCATTTGATGCATTTACCCGGCCAACTACAAATCAATCTCTGCTTTATTTTGTCCAGATGATGAAAGCGATCACTGGCACGGAATGGGCTGGCAAGGTTCCTTCTGATCTTCCTATTTATAATATCGGCGGGGATCAAGATCCTGTTGGTGAATACGGAAAAGGTATTTATGAAGTTACCAACTGGCTTGTAGATACTGGACATACGGTAAAAACTCGTGTTTATTCTGGTTATCGCCATGAGATTCATAATTATGATGAGATCAAAGATGAGGTGGAAGCTGGTATTATTTCTTTTATGAATTCGATTTTAGATGAATAATTTTCTCATAATGATTTTATAAAAGATAGCGAAATTTCATTTTATATACATACCAAATTATAAACAAAACACCACAGAAGGTCTTCATTGCTTTCTGTGGTATTTTGTTTCCACTTGTACTATTTTAATTCACTTAATAAAGATGTTCCGATCGTTCCTTCTGGCATCGTAACTCCAAAATTATCTGCGATCGTGGCTCCGATCACTGCAAATGTATCTTGATCTTCTAGTCTTCCATTTTCTTTCATAGACTTTGAATATGCAATAAATGGTGTGTATTCTCTTGTATGGTCTGTTCCTGTATAAGTTGGATCATTTCCATGATCTGCAGTGATGATCAATAAATCATCTTCTTTTAAAACTTCTAACAGATTTCCTAAACCAACATCAAATTTCTCGATTTCTTTTGCATAGCCGACTGGATTTCTTCGATGTCCCCAGAGTGTATCAAAGTCTACCAGGTTGGTAAAACAAAGTCCATGAAAGTCTTCTTTGCATACATCCACGGTCTGCTGCATTCCATGCACAGAGCTTTCAGAATGATATGCTTTTGTAATTCCTTCTCCACAGAAAATATCATTGATCTTTCCTACGGAAATTACATCAAATCCTTCATCTTTTAATGCATTTAAAGCGGTTCTTGAAAATGGTTTTAAAGCATAATCCCTTCGATTGCTTGTTCTTACAAATTCGCCTTTTTTCTTTCCCACATATGGTCTTGCAATGATTCTTCCGACTTTCCATTCATTTTTCATCGTAAGTTCTCTTGCGATCTCACAACAACGATAAAGATTCTTAAGATCAAAAGTTTCTTCATTTCCACAGATCTGCATCACAGAATCAGCAGATGTATATACGATCATTGAACCATTTTTGATCTCTTCTTCACCTAATTCATCCAAAATCTGCGTTCCACTGGCACATTTATTGCCAATTACTTTCTTTCCACATCTTTCTTCTAATTCATGGATCAATTCTGGTGGAAAACCTGTGTCTGTAAAAGTAAGAAATGGTTTCTCAATCTTAAGTCCCATCATCTCCCAATGACCAGTCATGGTGTCTTTTCCGTTACTGCTTTCTTTTAATCTGGTATAATAGGCAATTGGATGTCTTTCTTCTTCCATTTCTTTTGTTGGATGCAAATTTAACAATCCAAGTTTTTTTAGATTTGGAATATTTAATGTCCCCACGGTATCACAGATATGCCCAAAGGTATCTACATCATGATCTCCAAATCTGGCTGCATCTGGCATTTCTCCGATTCCTAAGGAATCTAAGACAATGACAAAAATTCTTTTGTATTTCCCCATATCATATGCCTCCTTTTCATCTACTCTCGGAATCTTTTTTGTGCTTGATCTTATTATTTATTATAAACCGATTTATTGCTTGCTTCTAGTCTTTTATTTCTTTAATCTTTTAACAAATTCTACCATTATATAAAAAGAAAAAATCCCCCGGATATTCAATATCCGAGGGACCCATCATTTAATTAATCAAAATTATTTATAGTTTACGATTTTACCAAAGTCTGGTTTTAATGATGCTCCACCAACTAATCCACCGTCGATATCTGGCTGTGCAAATAATTCTGGTGCGCTGGCTGCAGATACAGATCCACCATACTGAATACGGATTGCTTCTGCTGTAGCTTCATCATATACTTCTGCGATACATGCACGGATTGCTGCGCAAACTTCCTGAGCCTGTTCTGTTGTTGCAACTTTACCAGTTCCAATAGCCCAGATTGGCTCGTAAGCGATAACTGCAGTCTTAGCCTGGTCAGCACTTACTCCCTGGAATGCAATCTTGATCTGCTGGCGAACGAAGTCAATTGTAACTCCCTGTTCTCTCTGAGAAAGAGTTTCACCACAGCAAACGATTGGTGTAATTCCATGTTCAAAAGCTTTTAATACTTTCTTATTAACAGTTTCATCTGTTTCAGCAAAGTATTCTCTTCTTTCAGAATGTCCAAGAATAACATATTTTACTCCAAGATCTGTTAACATGTTAGGAGCAATCTCTCCTGTGTAAGCTCCACTTTCTTCAAAGTACATATTCTCAGCACCGATTGCAATGTTGCTTCCTGCTGCAGCTTCGATTGCTGCTGGGATGTCGATTGCTGGTACACAGAATACTACATCAGAAGTTTCACTTGCTACTAATGGTTTTAATTCTTCGATTAATGCTTTTGCCTCGCTAGGAGTTTTGTTCATTTTCCAGTTTCCTGCTACGATTGTTTTACGCATAAGACTTATATCCTTCTTTCTTGATATATTGTTTAAAAATTATTTTAAAAATTTAATATCTAAATTCAACGATTATTTATCGTTGGCTGCTACTACACCTGGAAGGTCTTTTCCTTCTAAGAATTCAAGAGAAGCTCCACCACCTGTAGAGATGTGTGTCATCTTGTCTGCGAATCCTAACTGGTTAACAGCTGCTGCAGAGTCTCCTCCACCGATAATTGTTGTTGCATCTGTATCAGCTAAAGCCTGAGCAACGGCAATTGTTCCTTTTGCAAGGATAGGATTTTCGAATACACCCATTGGTCCATTCCATACAACTGTTTTCGCAGATTTTACTGCTTCAGCGAATTTTTCACATGTAGCTGGTCCGATGTCAAGTCCTTCTTTATCTGCTGGAATTGCTTCAGATGTTACTACAGATACTTCGATCTCAGCATCAATTGGATTTGGGAATCCATCTGCTACTGTTGTATCGATTGGAAGATATAAATTCTTTCCTAATTTCTCTGCTTTTGCCATCATTTCTTTACAATAGTCGATCTTTTCATCGTCTACTAAAGATTTACCGACTTCTAATCCCTGTGCTTTTAAGAATGTATAAGCCATTCCTCCACCGATGATCAGTGTATCACATTTCTCAAGTAAGTTATCAATTACTTTTAATTTGTCAGCGACTTTCGCTCCACCTAAGATGGCTACCATAGGTCTTTCTGGATTATTAACCGCATTTCCTAAGAAATCGATCTCTTTCTGCATTAAATATCCTACAACTGCTGTGTCAACATATTCTGTTACACCAACGTTAGAGCAATGTGCTCTATGAGCTGTACCAAACGCATCGTTTACGAATACATCACAAAGGCTTGCAAGATCTTTGCTGAATGCTTCACCATTTTTAGTTTCTTCTGCTCTGTAACGAGTATTCTGAAGAAGTACAACTTCTCCATCTTTCATAGCAGCTACTGCTGCTTTTGCATTATCTCCGACAACATTGTCATCTGCTGCAAATTTAACTTCCTGTCCTAACAGTTCGCTTAAACGTACTGCTACTGGTGCTAAAGATAATTCTGGTTTTGGTTCTCCTTTAGGTTTACCTAAGTGAGAGCAAAGGATTACTTTTCCACCATCAGCGATCAGTTTCTTAATTGTTGGAAGTGCTGCAACCAGACGATTCTCATCTGTAATCTGTCCGTCTTTTAAAGGTACGTTAAAGTCACAACGTACTAAGACTTTCTTTCCAGCTACATTAATGTCATCTACAGATTTTTTGTTTAACATGTTTCGTTTTTCCTCCTAAGATTGTATGCCATAAGGCATCTCTTATTTAATTAGGGCTTCTTAGTTTTGATTTAAAAAGAGGGCCCGGTCCCAAAGACCGGACCCTTGTTTGAGTCTTATCACACTGTATAATTACAGGCCTGTCCTCATTCAAATATCAAATTAAGCTAATTCAGCAAAGTATTTGATTGTTCTTACCATCTGGCTTGTGTAAGAGTTTTCATTGTCATACCAAGATACAACCTGAACCTCTGTTGTTCCATTGTCTAATGGAAGAACCATTGTCTGTGTAGCATCGAATAAAGAACCATATCTCATTCCTACGATATCGCTAGATACGATTTCGTCTGTGTTATATCCGAAAGATTCTGTCTGAGCTGCTTTCATAGCTGCGTTTACTTCGTCAACTGTTACATTTCCTTCAACAACTGCTGTTAAGATTGTTGTAGATCCTGTAGGAGTTGGAACACGCTGAGCAGATCCGATTAATTTTCCGTTTAATTCTGGAATAACAAGTCCGATTGCTTTAGCAGCACCTGTAGAGTTAGGTACGATGTTAACTGCTGCTGCACGAGATCTTCTTAAGTCACCTTTTCTCTGTGGTCCGTCAAGAGTCATCTGATCTCCTGTGTAAGCATGGATTGTGCACATGATTCCAGATTTGATTGCTGCAAGATCATTAAGAGCTTTAGCCATAGGTGCTAAGCAGTTTGTTGTACAAGATGCAGCAGAAATTACTGTATCCTCTGCTTTTAATTCGTTGTGGTTTACATTGTAAACGATTGTTGGAAGATCGTTTCCTGCTGGTGCAGAGATAACAACCTTTCTTGCTCCTGCTTCGATATGAGCAGATGCTTTTTCTTTAGATGTGTAGAATCCTGTACACTCAAGTACTACGTCTACTCCAAGTTCTCCCCATGGAAGGTTCTTAGCGTCAGCTTCAGCGTAGATTGTGATTTCTTTTCCATCAACTGTGATAGAGTTTTCTCCAGCTTCTACTTTGTCAGCTAATGCATATGTTCCCTGTGAAGAATCATATTTTAATAAGTGTGCAAGCATCTTTGGAGATGTTAAATCGTTGATTGCTACAACTTCATATCCTTCTGCTCCGAACATCTGTCTGAATGCAAGACGTCCAATACGTCCAAATCCATTAATTGCTACTTTAACTGCCATCTCAAATTCCTCCTAAGTCTTGATTAATTAATTTGATGGATTTGCCAATCTGTTAATCTATTGACAAACTTCTTTCTTATTTTAAACAATACCGCCAAAAAATTCAAGGGAAATTTAGTATTTTTATCATGTATACAATAAAATCTTCTTGTACAATTTTACCAAATTTTCATATCGTTTCTTTAGCACAATGAATAAAAGCCATTTTTCAGGCATTTCCCTTATTCCTCTTCATCATTCTGGTTTAAAATATATCTGGCGATCGTAAATGCATATCCGGCAATTCTTTCCATACTGGAAATGATATCAAGGAAATATACACCTACATCTGGTGAACATTCTCCATCTTTCATACGTTGGATATGTCTCTTTCTAATTGTTTTTCTTGTATAATATACATCTGCTGCATAAGACAGAGTTTCTTTTGCCTCTTTTGTATCATCAAATTCAATCGCACGGATTGCTGATTCAAATGCTGACTTTACGAGATTATTCATATTTCTAAGCTCATAAGCCGCATCTTCTGAAATATTCTCTTTCATATCTTTGATATGCTGCAGATATCCAGCCATATTTTCCACATGATCTCCGGAACGTTCAATGTCTGTGATCGAATCAAACAGATTATTGACAACTTTCATTTCTTTTTCCGTGATTGCCAGATGACTGATCTTAACCAGATATTCTGTGATCATTGGCTCTAAATGATTGATCACCTGTTCGTCATTGTGAACTTTATCGATCTTACTCTGCCTTGGTTCTTCCCCACGCATTGCTTCTTTTGTGACACGATTTAAGTTCTTTAAAACAATCTCACCCATACGCACAACTTCTTTTACCGCATTCTCTACGGCAAATGCTGGTGTCTCAAGAATACGTGGATCTAAGTGACGTAGTGCTTTCTCTTCTGGTTCTTCTTCCTCTTCATCCTCTACAACATCTTCATGGATAATGATACCTGATAATTTCACCAATGCATTTGCAAATGGGAATAATAATATCGTTACAGATACATTAAAGATGGAGTGGAAAATAGAAATCTGCGTACTTGATATATGCTGCATTGCAAGATCTGGGAAGATTCCAAAGAAGATCGTCATGATCACCCCATAGATCACTGCACCCATTACGTTAAAGCTTAAATGAATCACAGCTGCTCTTTTTGCTGTTTTGTTTGCTCCAGCACTGGATAAAATTGCTGTAATACAAGTACCGATGTTCTGTCCTAATGTGATAAAGATCGCTGATCTCCAGTTTACAATTCCTCTCATCGCCAATGTCTGTAAAATACCGACTGATGCTGAAGAACTCTGAATGATCGCTGTTACAACCGCACCAACTAAGATTCCAAGAATCGGATTACTTCCTAATACCTGAAATGCCTTATAAAAAATAGGACTATCCTGATAGACTGAGATTGATGAAGACATAGATGATAATCCAATAAACAAGATACCAAATCCAACTGCAATCTCTGCCTTCTGTGTCATCTTCTGTTTGTTAGAAAATGTAATAACAAACGCTCCAATACCTAAAATAAATGGTGCAAAGAAATCTGGTTTCAGTGCTCCTGCCCACTCATTAGCCGATACAAGCCATGCTGTGATCGTTGTACCAACGTTTGCACCCATGATAACTCCTGCCGCCTGTGTAAGGTTCATGATACCAGCATTTACAAAACCGACAACCATAACTGTAGTTGCTGATGAACTCTGAATGATCGCTGTTACCAATGCCCCTACCAGAACACCCAGAATACGATTATTGGTCAGATATCCAAGCAGGTCCCTCATTTTATTTCCTGCTGTTTTTTGAAGTCCTGACGCCATGATATCCATTCCATACAGGAACATTCCAAGTCCGCCGATAAACGCAAACAGGTTACCGACATGTGTTAGTGTATTCATTTTTATGATTCCTCCTGTGTTTTTAACAGATCCCCCTTATTGGATCTCCCACATATACTATATTGTCTTTTCTACAACATAAATAATTTTAACAAACATACTCTTATATTTAAAGAACTTTTTACATAGATTTTATTTTTTCTTTACCTTTCTGTCATAATGTATATAATAAAAGTATTATATTTACTTATACTAACTATTTACAAAGGAGTTTTTTATGATTCTTTCAGATTATCATTTACATACCAGTTTTTCTTCTGATTCGGAAAGTCCTATGGAAGATATGATCAAAAAGGCTATCGCTCTTGGTCTTAAAACCATTTGTTTTACAGAACATCATGATATTGATTATCCTGATAATCCTGATGGTTTTGATTTTCTTTTAGATCTCCCATCTTATAAAGAAAAACTATTTACACTAAAAGAACAGTATCTGGATCAGATTGAGATCAATTATGGGGTTGAGCTTGGTCTTATGCCAACTACTTTAAAAAAATGTTCTGATTTTGTAAAAGATGAACCTTTTGATTTTATCATTGGCTCTACTCATATTGTTGACTTTATGGATCCTTATGATGCAATTTATTTTGAAACTTATCCAGCTGGTAAAGGACTTGCCCATTACTTTGAAGATATTTTAAAAAATGTTTCTTCTTTTGATGATTATTGTGTCTATGGACATATTGATTATGCAGCACGTTATATTAAAGATCCTTCTTTTGAATTTCATTACAGTGATTATTCTGATCTCTTAGATACTATTTTAAAGAAGATCATTGATCATGGAAAAGGAATTGAAGTGAATACTGCCGGACTTAAATATGGAATGAGCGATCCAAATCCTCATCATGATATTATAAAAAGATATATGGAACTTGGTGGTGAAATTATTACGATCGGATCTGATGGCCATTGTCCAAGACATATGGCTTATGATTTTCATAAATTACCTGATTTTCTGTCTAATCTTGGAATTCGTTATTATACCATCTTTCGAGATAAGAAACCTGAATTCATTAAGTTATGAGTTTCTCTGCATAAAAAGAAACGAGACAATAGGATCATAATATTCCTATTGTCTCGTTTCTTGATTCTAGCTATATTAGAATCCCCTCATCCACTCTGATTTCAAATGAACATTTCCTTTGATCGCCTCGTCTAACAGATTAATCATTACTTCCTTATCCTGATTTAATGTTCCTCTTAAATTCACATAATTAGATGCATGATTCGATCTGAAAATACAATCTGGGCAATCCATATATTTTAACATTTCTTTTGTCTCGATCAAAATATCATATGGATTTAACAGTTCAAATTCTCCGCTTCTGATCTTATCTGCTAACGGAAGATCTTCTTCTATCATTAATGTAAGCAATCCTATATAATCTGGCTTCATTTGGGATAAAACAAGTCCTGTATCTTTTGCATGTTCCTGCCATAGCCGTCTTCCGCCTAACCCTGATATAGCTGTCACAGATAAACGTATCTTTGCCTGTTTTACTTTCTGTGCTGCCTCTATCATCTCTTGTGATGTTACACCTTTTTTCATATATGTAAGGACTTCATCATTTCCTGATTCCAATCCCATATAGATCATAGATATTCCGAGTTCTCTTAATTTGTCTAACTCTTCTTGTTTCTTCATCAAAATGCTTCTTGGTGATCCATATAAAGTCACTTGTTTACATTCTGGAAATTGGTCTTTGATAAAATGAAGGATTGCTTCAAGATCTGTCATCTTACAAATCAATGCATCTCCATCTGCCAAAAAAATCTTCTCTACATATCGATACTTATCTCTTGCATCTTGTAGATCTTCTAAAACTTCTTCGACTTTTCTGATCCTAAATCGTTTTTTTTAAACATACTGCAAAAAATACAACGATTCTGACTACATCCGATCGTTACCTGTACGATCAGACTGTATGCTTCACTTGGTGGTCGATAAATCATTCCTTCATATCTCATATCTTATCCTGCTTTCTTAATTATTTTACGATTCTTCTTACAGAAAGTACCTTTCGGTAATTTGCCCTTGGTGAAATCTTAATGCCTGTTTTTCTAGAACTTGCGTGAACAATCTTTCCCTTACCTATATAAATAGCAACATGACCGTTATAACAGATCAGATCACCTGGCTGCTTTTTGCTATATGAAACTTTACGTCCTGCACTTCTTTGTGAGGATGAACTTCTTGGAAGATTATATCCAAATGACTTATACACGCTTTTTACAAATCCTGAGCAGTCTGCTCCAGTATTTAAATTCGTTCCTCCCCATACATATGGGTTACCCACAAATCTTTTTGCAAATGATGCAATTGTTTTTCCTTTGTTATAAGTACTTCCTTTAAGTTTCGGTGCTTTCGTATTAATATATACATACTTTTTTAATGCATATCCTGTTTTACCTCCAACTCTAATCTTTCTCCATTTTCCACTCGTTGAAAGTACTGTAACTTTTGTTCCAATCTTTAATTTCTTGATCGTTCTTGCCTTCTTAGATTTGGATTTTCTCATTCTGCACCAATGTCTGTATATTTTACCACTATATCCGGATGCAGCCAAGACTGTTTTAGACGATGCTGCAATGTTTGATGTTACAGGTGTCATTGTTGATGTTAATATCACAGCTGTCATTGTGGTGATCATTGTTATTTTCTTTATTATTTTTATCATATTTATTGCCTCAATTCTATTTTTATAATTGTTACATTTCTGTTACATTTATTGAATCTTAGCATATTATTCATTTTTTGTAAAGTGTTTTCGTAATATTTTTGTAATATATGTAATATTTTTGTTGTTTCGTAGAAGTTTCTATACCTTTCTATAAACAACAAAAAATCCAGCTTTACAGGATTTTTTAACATTTCTGCCTGGAAAACTTTTTTGATCTATAGGACTTTTCTATAAATCAAAAAACAGATTGAATTTATATTCAATCTGTCAAATAGCAACAGGGGCAGAGAGACTCGAACTCCCAACTGCGGTTTTGGAGACCGATGTTTTACCATTGAAACTATGCCCCTTTATTAAATTGTAAAGGATATACCTTCAAAACAACATACAAGAACTATTCTACATCTTTTACACTC